>Ga0307374_10000132_pt1 | contig 131040 bp, 120 predicted proteins | sample OX3MG_FD_202532 | JGI IMG/M metagenome (GOLD analysis project Ga0307374, IMG submission 202532) | Soil microbial communities from Risofladan, Vaasa, Finland - OX-3 | ecosystem: Environmental > Terrestrial > Soil > Coastal area > Acid sulfate soil | place: Finland: Risofladan, Vaasa...
AACCTTGCCTAGCGGGTTTCGTGCTGCTGTTGGTGCTGCCACCAGAACGGACTTCTGCATGCCGTGATGATCCTGCTCGGTCGTCTCGACAAGGCTGAGCGCCAGGTCTCGAGCTTTCCTCATCGGCATGCCGGTTGCTGCTTTCTGGGTCACATCGCTGTCCATCGATTTCTTCGCGGGCCACGGTTGTCCGAAAATTATCGAATGACGTTGCCCGCGCGATTCAGCCTTGCGACTCTTGGTGTGCGCGACGTTGTTGTCAGCACTCGGTTTTACAAGGCACTCGGGTGGCCAATGTCGACTGCATCGCTGCCTGGCGAGGTCAGCTTTTTCGATACGGATGGCGGCATCCTCGCGATATGGGGTTACGAGGAGCTCGCGAAAGATGCTGGGCTTTCTGTTGAGCCTGGCAGCGATGCTGCTTACCGCGGGTCCGCCTTCGCTATCAACCTCGACCGCCCCGCTGACGTAGATGAGCTCCTGGCTCTTGCCGTGAAGGCCGGCGGGCGCATAACCCGCCCCGCACTGGCCACCGATTGGGGCGGCTACAACGGCTATTTCGCCGACCCCGACGGACACCTTTGGGAGGTCGCCCACAACCCCCACTGGCCCATGGGGCCCCACGGACGGCCGATCTTGCCCTGACGCCCGACCCGGTTGCGATGCTGGTACGGTGCAGCCTCGTCGCGAGTCCGGGTGAGTGATGTAGCCAGAAGGGTACGAACAGCCGTTTCGAGAGCATTGGGGACGGCCAAAGGGCACCAATGGTCAGCTCCAGGCCGCCCAACCTCCGCCACTCGGAAATTGGTCGTTTTGATCTTGCGCAGGAATCACTGTGCACTTGCGTCGAGATGGTCATGAGCCATCGGTTCGGCCGCATCCGGTTGAGCACGCCTCGGGGCGCCATGCCCCGGTGGACGCTTGCCGCCGGCGTGGCCGCCGGGCTGCTGCTGGCCATCCCCGCCCAGGCGGTCGCGGCCGACGCGGTCGATCAGTCCTTCCCGGCCACGGTCCTTCCCAACATCATCAACAGCACCAAGGTGATGGCCCAGACATTTACGGCGTCGACCACGGGCCAGATCGACAAGGTTTCGCTATCGCTGGAAACCCACTCACAGCTCGTGACGGGCTGGGTCCAGATCCGCACCGTGGCTGCGGACGGCTCGCCGACCGGCGGCACCCTGCAGCAGGCTTCGGCCCCTACTCAGTTCAACTATGCCTTCGGCAACACCTACCACGACTACACGATCAGCCCTGCTTTCCCGATCACGGCCGGCACCCAGTACGCGATCGTCTGGACGACGCGGGTCGGCAGCGCCTTCTGGTGGGGCAGCGGCTTTGACGCCTACACCGGCGGCCAGGAGTGGCTCGCCTGCATTGGCTGCGGCTGGAGCCCCTTCGCAACCAAGGACCTCGCTTTCAAGACCTGGGTCTCCACCACACCGACCAACCAACCGCCCGTGGTCGCCGCCGACCACGCTGCCGTCGCCGTGAACGAGGGCGCTCCGCCGACCAACACTGGCACGTTCTCGGACCCCGACGGCAACGCGGTGGCTCTCACCGCCTCCAGCGGAACCATCACCAAGAGCGGCGCGAGCGCCGGGACGTGGTCATGGTCGGCGGCAGCCTCCGATGAGGCAGCCTCCCAGACGATCACCATCACTGCCGACGACAGCAGTGGCGGAACATCGACAACTTCCTTCCCGGTCAGCGTCGCCGCCGTGGCTCCCATCGCCGCCATCACCGCTCCGGGATCGACCGGCCCCGAGGGAACCGCTGTCCACCTGGCCGGCAGCGCCACCAGCCCGAGCGCAGCTGACAATGCCGCCGGGTTCACCTATGGCTGGTCGGTGACCAAGAACGGAGCCGCTTACAAGAGCGGGTCCGGCGCCCACTGGCAGTTCACCCCTGATGACGAAGGCACCTTCGTGGTCACGATGCGAGCGACCGACGACGGCGGCATGAGCGACACCGCCTCGGTCACCGTGACCGGCACCAACGTGTGGCCGACCGCCGACATCACCTCTGTGAGCACTACCGTGCCGCTGGTCGTCACACCTGAGGAGACGATCAACTTCACGGGCAGCTTCTCCGACCCCGGTGTCCTGGACAGCCACACAAGCCGGTGGAACTTCGGCGACTCGACCACCAGCTCGGCCAGCTTTGGCCCATCCGGCTCGGGCAACCTGTCCGCGTCGCACGCGTACGGCGCGCCCGGTACGTACCACGTGTCGCTGACGGTGACCGACGACGATGGCGGCGCCGCAGGGGCGAAGACCACGGTCGTGGTGCAGACGCCGCAGCAAGCCCTGACCAGCATCGAGGCCTACGTCCGCGGCATCAAGACTCTGAACAGCGGTCAGATCAACAGCCTGCTCGCCAAGCTCGATGCTGCGAGCGCTGCGGCCGCCCGCGGCGACAACAACGCTTCGCACAACCAGATGAGCGCGTTCCTCAACGAAGTCAGGGCCGACGTCAAGACCGGCAAGATCACCGGCGGCGAGCAGGCGAACCTGACCAGCGCGATCCACGCGGTCGAGGCGGCGCTGGGAACCTACAACCGAATGTTGCAGTGGTGGCCGCTGGAGCCGTAGGGGCACGAGTTCGCGCGCCACTCGGGCGCGAATCGTCCGATCCCTCGCCAGGCATGGCGCATTTGTGCCCCTTTTGGTCGGAGCCGCGTGCCTCGCGATGAGATAACTTTCGGCCACCATGCGCCGGACCACCCAACCGCGGAACTGAGCGACATGGCTCAGGCGCCGATGCCGCCAGCGGACTTGCTTCCGGTGGGCCGCCGATCAAACATCCCGTACCGGATCGTCAGGCTCGTCGCCGTCCCGCTCCTCCATTTCTTCTTCCGCTTCGACGTCGAAGGGCTAGGCAACGTGCCGCGTCCCGGCAACTACGTGGTCATCGCCAACCACCTCAACTGGCTCGACGAGTTCGCGCTCCTCATGGTGCTGCCGATCGAACCAAGGCTTCATTTCCTGGCCAACCCGACCCTCCTGGTCACCCGCAAGGTGCAGTGGTTCCTCGTCCGCTCGACCGGTGGCTTCGTGCCCGTCGTACAGGGGCGGCATGGCGATCCCGCGCTGTTTCACCACGTCGACAGGTGCCTGGAGGTCGGTGGCGCGGTGGCGATCTTTCCCGAAGGCAACTACGGCCAGACCGAGGGCGAGCTGATGCCTTTCAAGAAGGGCTTCGCGCATTTCGCGATCAAGGCGAAGGTGCCCGTAGTGCCGGTGGCGCTGTCGGGGACCAAGGACCTGTGGTTTGGCAAACGCATAAAGGTGGTCATCGGCCGGCCACTCCAGACCGCGGGCCAAGATCCCGGCTCGCTGAGCGCCGCGGCCTTCGAGACGATCAAAGCGCTCATGCCGGCATACCGCGACCAGCCGGGGCGCAAGTGGCTGCGCAAAAAGCTCACTAACCTTTTCTAGAGATGGCCCTCGCGCGAGTCCTCTGTGAAGACCTGGTTGGTCGCGAATCCGAAATCTCCCTGCTGGAGGACGCCCTGCTGGCGACCCTGCGGGGCGATGGAGGCGTGGTGATCGTCGGAGGAGAGGCGGGGATGGGCAAGACCCGGCTGGTCGCCGACCTCGTCATGAGGGCTCGCCGCCGAGGTTGTGCTGTCGTCTCCGGCGTCTGCAGCGAGGCCGAGCTTTCGCTACCGTACCTGCCCTTTCTCGAGGCGATCGGCAACTACCTGGCCCGGGAGGATGTCGCGGCGTTGCGCGACCGACTTGGCGCCGCATCCGACGACCTCGCCCAGCTGTTCCCACAGATGGGCCGTGCACAGGCCACTGGAGGCGAAGCCCAGCAAGCCAAGCTTCGCCTCTTCGAGTCGATCCTGCTGCTGCTGCGCGATGCGGCGCGGAATAGCGCGCTCCTGGTCGTGCTCGAGGACCTGCATTGGGCCGACCCGGCGACGCGTGAGCTCCTCGACTATGCGACGCGCCGGCTGCGTTCGACCAACGTCTTGATCTTGGCCACCTATCGCACCGACGAGATGCACAGAAAGCACGCGCTGCTGCCGACGATCGAAGCCTGGCGGCGTTCGGGCCAGGTGCAGATGGTGGAGCTGAAGGCGTTGCAAGCCGATGGCGTGGCCGACATCGTCTGCGCGATTTTTGAGGAGCCTCGGATCAGCGATGAGTTTAGAGATTTTCTGCATGAGCGCAGCGAGGGCAACCCTTTCGTCATCGAAGAGATGCTGCGCGACGCCCTCGATCGCGGTGACATCTTTCACACGGCGCAGGGCTGGGACCGCAAGGCGGTCAACGAGCTTCGCATTCCGCGCACCGTGCGCGACACCATCCTTCACCGTCTCGAGCGCCTTAGCCGAGACGAGGTCGCGGTGCTGTCGGCCGCCGCGGTGGTGGGTCGTTCGTTCGATCTGGCGACGCTCGCCGAGGTCACCGGAGTCGAGCAGATCGCAGTCCTCTCTGCCATCGAGACCGGCGTCACGTACCAGCTGCTCGAAGAGGATCGCGCCAACTACGGCCGCTACCAGTTTCGCCACGCGCTGACCCGGGAGGCCGCCTACGAGGACATGGTGGTGCCGCGGCGCCAGCAGCTGCATGCTCGCGTCGCCGAGGTGCTGTCATCGCGCCCCGACCGTGCCGCCATCGATCTCGCCCACCACCTTTTGCTGGCCGGCAAGTTCGACGAGGCCGTCGGGATGTGCGTCGCTGCCGCCGCGGATGCGACGAATGGTCGCGCTTATCGGGACGCAGCCACTCTGTTGGAGCGCGCGGCTCCGCACGTGAAGGACCCGGCGGAGCGCGGGCGGCTTCTCTGCGAGGCCGGCGAGGCCTACTACAACAATGCTGAGCCCCCGCTGGCCAAGACCCTGATCGAGGCAGGAATCGCCGACCTCGAGCTTGCAGGCCAGCACCTCGAAGCGGCGGGCTGGAGGAATCTCCTGGGTCGCTGCTATTGGGAGCTACAGCGATCAGATCTGGCGCGCCAAGAGTTCGAAAGCGCCCGCGACGTACTCGAAGCGGCCGGCCCCAGCGAGGCTCTCGCTGTTGCGTACATCAGGCTCTCAGGCCTCGATGTCTTTGATCGCACCGGCGACCGGGGTATCGGGGACGCGCAGCGCGCGGCCGAGGTGGCGACAGCCGTGGGCTCGGGCAGGGCGCTGGCGTGGTCGTGGAACTTCCTCGCCCTCGCCAAGATCAGCGGCGGACTGGTCGACGAAGGCTTCAGGCATCTTGAGGACAGCTACGCGGCTGCCAAAGAAGGGGGCTACGAGGTCCAGGCGGGAAATGCTGTTTACAACGCCACCTGGATCGCCGTTCATCTCGGTCAGGGACGGAGAGCTCAGTTGTGGGCCGACCGCATGGAGTCGACAGCGACACCTGGTTTTGCATGGCCCGCTTATCTGAGTGCTCTGATCACTCTGCATACCGGCCGCGTCCATGAGGCCATCAGCCTGAGCAGAAAGGCGCAGCAGTTTGCGCGCGACCTAGGTCACGAAAAGATGGGGTGGCGCAGCTCGGTGGTGCTGGCCCACGCGCTGGCCGAAAACCTCAAGCCGGTTGAGGCGCTGGCGCAGCTCCCGCCGATATCGGCGCGAGTCGACGGCCAGGACGCGGTGTATGACGGGGCTGCGCGCGTGCGCACGCACCTGGCCGCCGGCGACCTCAAGCAGGCGCTGCGCGATGCGAAGTCGATTTCGCCGGTTCAGGCCGATCTTGGCTCGCCAGCCGACGCGGTGGCTGAGGGAGCGGCGCCGGATCCGACCTGGCTGCGCTCGTTCCTCGAGGCGATGCCGAAGCATACTGCCACGGCGGAGGCCGGCCCGCGCTCTGCCGCCGCCCATGGGCGCCTGGCTCTTTACGAGGGACGCTTCGAAGACGGCGTTCGATTGCTTACCCGATCCGAGCAATCGTTTCGAGAGGAGGGATTTCTTCTCGACGCCTGGCACGCGGGGCGCGCCCTGGCTGAAGCCGAAGCCGGCGCGGGCGATAGTCGGGCGGCCCAGCAGCGTCTGCAGGTGATCGTCGCCGAAGCGGAGGAAGCCGGCGCCTTACTCGCGGCGAAGCTCGCCCGCGATGCTGCGCAGAAGCTTGGCCTGGAGGTGGCGCCTCCCCGACACGTCGACCCGGTCCCCACCGCCACAGAACGCGTTACCACTGGCGAGCGGATGGTCACTGTGCTTTTTGCCGACGTGCGCGGGTTCACCGAGATGAGCGGCCGGATCGCGCCTGCGGACATGCTCGAGCGCATCGGTTCTCTGCAGCGATGGGCGTCGCAGGAGGTGGCAAGGCACCACGGCTCGATCGACAAGTTCGCCGGCGACGCGATCATGGCCACCTTCAACATTTCCGGTGAGCGCGTCGACCACACGCTGGACGCGCTGAGGGCAGCCGTTGCGATCATCGATAAAGCGGCGCTGGCGGGCCTTCCGGTGGGTGCCGGGATCGCAGTGGGGCCGGCGGTGGTGGGGAGGCTGACCGATTCCGCCAACGTGAGCGTGCTGGGCGAGGTGACCAACCTGGCCGCGCGGCTGCAGGCGCAGTCGCCCGCGGGCGAGGTGACGATGAGCGAAGAGGCCCTGCGCAGAGTGAGCTCGTGGTTGGAGGAGCGGCAGCTGGAACCGGAGCGCCTGGAGCTGGAGCTGAAGGGGTTCGCAACTCCAATCGTGGCCTACCGAGTTCGAAGTGGCGTGGCAATCAATTAGAAAGGTCGGAGGGTGTGTTCAATACCCCGCTTCGATGTCAACGACGTTTCGCAGTGGCTCGCCCCGTAGATATCGATTGAAGTTGTCGACGAAGATTTCCGCCGCGCGGTCCATCAGATGCTCGGTCGCCCACGAGGTGTGGGGCGTGATGATGACATTTGGCATCGACCACAGATCGGAGTCCGACGGCAGTGGCTCGGGATCGGTGACGTCGAGGTATGCGCCGCCAAGGTGCCCCGACTTGAGGGCGGCGACCAGCGCTTCCTGATCGATCAGCCCGCCCCGCGCGATGTTGGCGACCCACGCCCCTTTTGGCAGCGCCGCCAGCTGATCTTTCCCAACCAGCGCGCTTGTCGCACCAGTCAGCGGCACGGACAGTATTAGAAGGTCAGTCTCAGGCAGACGAGCCTCCCAGTCGTCTGAGGCGATGACGCCCGCCTCGCCGCCGGGGTTGCGCCTCACTCCTGTCACCGTCACCCCAAAGGGCCGCAGCCGCTCTGCGATCGCCCGACCGATCCCGCCATAGCCGTAAACCAGGGAACGTTTCCCGTGCAGCTCGGCCAGGGAAGGCGGCGATCCTTTCAGCCACTCCCGCCGGTCCTGCGCGCGGACCAGCTCGGGCAAGCCCTTCAAGCCCGCGAGTAGGCCCATGACCACGTACTCCGAGATGGGGATCGCGCCGACGCCAGCGCCGTTGGTCAGAACGACATGGCGCTGGCGAAGAACGTCCAGCGGCCAGCCGTCCACTCCGGTGGCGGCGCTCGTCACCCATTTGAGATCGGTGCCGGCCCTGAACACGGTGTCGATGTCGGTGAGCCCGAACTGGACCCACACGACCTCGGCGCCTGGTATCGCCGCGATGCAGCTATCGATATCGGTGTACCAGGCGATCTCGGGGTCGGAGGGAAGGCGAAGGAGCACGGACCTCAAGCGCTCGGGCAGAACAACTTTCACCCACATATAGTCCCTGCTTCGGAGCAAGCCGCGCTCCCCACAGGCGACGTCGGACCCAAACGCGCGTAATCGGGCTGATGACGACGCGCAAGCGGGCTCGGGCAAGTCCTGGGCCGACCGACCGTTAGACCTTTCAGACGGCTACACAAAGTGGCCACTCGTCTGTTAACGTGTCGATTCTTCGGTTCCTGAGCGGTCCCCGCACTGCGTCCCCGCTTCGAGCTCAGGCCTGAACATCGCCCCAGGGGTAGGGCGACTTCAAGCTAGGGGAGCGCAAGGGGTTTGGTTCCACTGTTTCGGGCGGTCCTGGTATGGACCGTGGTCCTGGCGGCGGTCGTCCTGCCGCGCGTCGACACGCCCGCGGCACCCGCCCCGGCGGTAGCCGTCACCCAGCTGAACGCCTACGACGGCCAGTCGGTGGTCAGTCAGGAGCGCGAGCAGCGAGCTCTCGCGGCGGCCGCAGCCCAGGTCCAGGCCTGGACGCAGGAGCTCGAGCGGGGCATGGCCAAGTACCAGACGCAACAGAACGCGCTGGCGGCGGCCAGAGCCGTGGCGGCCCGCTACGCGGCCCTCTCCAACCACGCGCCGCCGCCGCCCTACATCGCCAAGATCATCAACGACGCCTTCAGCCCCCTGGGGCCGCGCGCGGTCCAGTGGGCAATCAACGTCGCCTACTGCGAATCCCGCTACCACCCGAACTCGGTGAACACGGCCAGCGGAGCCACGGGCCTCTTCCAGTTCATGGCGGGCACATGGTCTGGTACCCCCTGGGCGAGCAAGTCCCGCTTTGACGCGGTCGCCAACGCCGAGGCCGCGGCGTGGCTGTACAAGACGTATGGCCCAGGTCGCTGGAGCTGCCAGGGTTAGAAGGCCGCGCCGGTCGGGCACAGACGGTCGCGTCCGGGCGCGGTTCGGCCAGCCATTGGTGGCCCTTTTGGTCGGATCCGCGCCCGGGCCCGGGTGCGAGCGGCTCTACTCCCCAGTCGAATAGGCGAGCTGGTAGATCGGCTGCTTGGCGGTCATGCCCTTCAGGATCAACGGCTCGTAGTCGATCACCTCGACGTCGTCCGGCAGCGCTTTCCGCGTGGTCTCGGACATGAGCACCGTGGCCGGCCGCACCTTGGAGAGGCAATAGCTGTTGTTGACAGGCACTCCGATGAGGGTGAACTCGAGGCGCTTCTCCGACCCCACGTGACCCGCCACGACCTCGCCGGTGTCGAGCCCGATCCCCACTGAGATCTGCGGCTTGCCCATGTCGTTGAGCTCCCGATTCAGGCCCTCGATCTCCTCGATCATGGCCCGCGCGGCCGCGAGGGCGCGGTCCGCGTGGTCGACCAGCGGGTTCGGCGCCCCGAAGACGACGAGCATACCGTCGCCCTGGAACTTGTCGATGTTGCCGCCGTGCGCAAGCACAGCGTCGATCATTCGGGAGAAGTAGTCGTTCAGGAAGCGCACGAGCTCCTCCGCCTCCATCGACCGCGTCAGGGCTGAGAAGCCGGCGATGTCGGAGGTCAGCATCGTCACCTGCCTGCGTTCGCCTGGGAGGAACTTGGTCTCGCGGTCGGAGCGGGCGAGGACGTAGTCGGTGACCTGCTTGTTGACATAGAGCTCGAACAGCTGGCGCAGAAACTCGGAGCGCTCGTACTGCCTCGCATTGTCGATCGCGATGGCCGCGAGGTCGGCGATGGCCTGGAGGAACTTCTTGTCCTTCTCCGCGAAGACGGCGGCATGGAATTTGTTGTCGACGTAGACCGCTCCGATGACGGTGTCCTTGGTAACCAGCGGCACCGCGATGATCGAGCGCAGGTTCTGAAGGATCACCGACTGCTGGCCCTTGAACCGGTCGTCCAGCGAAGCGTCGGTCGAGAGTACGGCATTTCCGGTCCGCACGACGTGATCGATGACGGTGCGGGAGCCCAGGAACTCCTTGGACTTCTCGGGGTCCGCGTTGCCGCCGGACATCACGACCTCCATTACGCCCGTGGCTTCGACCAGCACGATGAAGCCCCGGTCGGCCTTCATATAGTTGATCACGCTATCCATGACCCGCCGCAGCACCACCGTGAGCTCGAGAGAGGAGCTGAGGTCTCGCGCGATCTCGTAAAAGATCTGATCGCGCATGCCGAGATCTGCCTCTTGGAGCAGGGCCACGGGCAGTGTAACGACGAGTTCCGGGCGTTCCTGCGCATTTTTAGGCAGGTCGTCCTCCCCGCTTGCGGGGGAGGTGGCCCGCAGGGCCTGAGGGGCCGTTCAGGCTCGCACAGCCGGTCGGCGGGGTTGCTCGCCAGCCACCGGTAAACTCGATTCCCCATGTCCTCCGGCGATTCCCCCACGCCCAACGCCGACGCCCTGCTGGACGGCCTCAACGCGCCCCAACGGGAAGCCGTCATGCACGAGGAAGGCCCCCTTTTGATCTTCGCCGGTGCCGGAAGCGGCAAGACCCGCGTCCTGACGGCCCGGATCGCCTACCTCATCGCCACCCATCAGGTCTGGCCCGACCGCCTCCTAGCCGTCACCTTCACCAACAAGGCGGCCAAGGAGATGCGCAGTCGAGTCGAGCAACTCGTGGGCGAGGGCGCGGGGAAGATGTGGGTCGGCACCTTCCACTCCACGGCGGTCAAGATCCTGCGGCGCGACGCGCACCGGATCGGCATTGTCCCGAGCTTCGTGATCTTCGACGAGGACGACACGCGCGCGGCATTGAGGCGTGTCCTCGATGACCTGAAGCTCGATCAGAAGCGCTACCCCGTGGCCGCGCTCAGCAACGCGATCTCCACGGCGAAGAACGAGCTCAAGGGGCCTGCCGACTACCCGAACCGCAGCTACCACGACGAGATCGTCCGCCGCGTCTACGAGTCGTACGAGGAGTTGTTGAAGCGCTCGGGCGGCCTCGACTTCGACGATCTGATCATGAAGCTGGTCGAGCTCTTCAACCGCGATGACGAGGCGCTCGACAAGTGGCGCGATCGGTTCCGCCACGTGCTCGTGGACGAGTTCCAGGACACCAACCGCGCGCAGTACGTCCTCGTCAACCAGCTGGCGGCCGAGCACCGCAACGTGGTGGTGGTCGGCGACGACGACCAGTCCATCTACCGGTTCCGCGGAGCCGACGTGCGCAACATCCTCGACTTCCGCAAGGACTACCCGGACGCGCACGTGGTCCGCCTGGAGCAGAACTACCGCTCCAGTCAGGCCATCCTTGACGCGGCCTATAGCGTCATACGCAGCAACCCGGAGCGCGCTGAGAAGAAGCTGTGGACCGACCGTACCGGTGGCGAGAAGGTGTGCGCGACGCAGGCGTACAACGAAGTCGAGGAGGCGGAGTTCGTCGCCGATGAGATCGAGCGCCTGCGCAAGACGGAAAAGCGCGGCTACTCAGACTTCGCGGTCCTCTATCGTACGAACGCGCAGTCGCGCTCCTTCGAGGATGTGCTCGCGCGCCGCCGCATCCCGTACCGTCTCGTTGGCGGTGTGCGGTTCTGGGAGCGCCGCGAGGTCAAGGACGTCGTCGCCTACCTTCGCTTCTGCTTCAACCCGCGGGACGCGTTGAGCTTCGCGCGAATCGTGTCGGTACCGCCCCGCAAGATCGGGAACGTCACCGTCGACGCGTTGGGCGCCTACGCGCGCGACACCGAAGCTGACCTTCTCGCTGTGCTCGCCGACCCGGCCCGCGTGCCCAACCTGCCGCGCGCGGCCATCGATCCCTTGCGGAAGTTCCGCGTTCAGCTGGAATCCCTGCGTTCGGTGATGGGCGTCATGCGTCCCAGCGAGCTGATCGACCACGTCATCGAGGTGATGGGGCTCAAGGCGTATTACCTCGACGGCACGCCCCAGGGCGAAGCCCGAATGGAGAACCTCAACGAGCTGCGCGGACTCGCTGAGAGCTTCGACGACCGCGCGCCGGACCAGGGTCTGGAGGACTTTCTCGCCGAGGTCGCTCTGGTGTCCGATGTCGACGCCTACGACGAGAACGGCGAGGGCGTCACCCTGATCACGCTGCACATGGTCAAGGGCCTCGAGTTCCCCGTCGTCTTCATGGTCGGGATGGAGGAGGGCCTGCTGCCGCACCAGCGTGCGCTGGACGAGCGCGAGGAGAACCCGTCGGCGGTCGGGGCCGCCACCGAGATGGCCGAGGAGCGGCGCCTCTGCTACGTGGGCATGACCCGCGCCAAGGACCGGCTGTACCTGAGCTGCGCGTTCCGGCGCCACCTGTACGGGCGCTCGCAGCCGGCGTTTCCAAGCCGCTTCCTCACCGAGATCCCGCAGGCCATGCTGTCGGCGCCGCGCGGCAGCGCGCCCGTGGCCCCGCCGCGCCAGGGATATAAGGAGAGGTACCAGGAGCTCCAGGTACAGGCGGCCCCCGCTACGCCACCTGTTCAGCGCTTCACGAGCGGCGATCGGGTGTCGCACCCGGCGTTCGGCAGCGGCATCGTGGTCAAGAGCACGCTCACCCGCACCGACGAGGAGCTGGTGATCAAGTTCGACAAGGTTGGGCTCAAGATCCTTTCCGGAATGATCGCGCCGCTGACGAAATGAGCAAGCGCAAAAAGGTCGCCGACCCGGCCGCGCGATCGAACGAGCTGCGCGAGCAGATCCGCAAGCACGAGCACGCCTACTACGTCCTCGACATGCCCGAGATCTCCGACGCCGAGTACGACGCCCTGTTCTTAGAGCTGCGCCGGCTGGAGGAACAGCACCCGGAGCTGGTGACCCCCGACTCGCCCACCCAGCGCGTCGGCGGCGAAGCCTCAGAGCAGTTCGCGAAGGTGCGCCATCGCTCGCCGATGCTAAGCCTGCAGAACGCATTCGACGAGGACGAGATTCGTGCCTTCGACAAGCGCGTCCGCGGCGTGTTGGGGGACAAGGTCACCTACTGCGCGGAGCTGAAGATCGACGGGCTCGCAATCAGCCTCACGTACGAGAAAGGCAGGCTGAAGCGGGCAGCCACGCGCGGCGACGGCACCGTCGGCGAGGATGTGACCGCCAACATCCGGACCATCCGGAGCGTGCCGCTATCGATCACCGCCGTCGCCGGCCTGCCAGATGTGTTCGAGGTCAGAGGCGAGGTCTACTTTCCGATCGCCGCCTTCGAGAAGCTGAACCGCGAGATCGAGGCGGCCGGCAAGCCGCGCTTTGTCAACCCGCGCAACACGGCTGCGGGCAGCGTGCGCCAGATCGATCCCAAGGTGACAGGCAGCCGCGACCTTCAGACCTTCATGTACATGCTCGATCCTGCCGGTCCCGCGCGCTCGCAGTGGGACGTGCTGCGGACGCTGGAGAAGATGGGCTTCCGGGTCAACAAGCACCGTCGACGCCTCGCGTCGATCGACGAGGTCATCGAGTACCACGCCGAGTGGCAGCGCAAGCGCCACGAGCTCGAGCACGAGATCGATGGCATCGTGGTCAAGGTCGACAAGTTCGACCAGCAACTCGAGCTTGGCTTCGTGGCCCGGTCCCCGCGCTGGGCGATCGCTTTCAAGTACACGCCGGAGCAGGCCGAGACGGTGGTCGAAGAGATCGACTGTTACGTCGGCCGGACGGGAGTGCTCACTCCCGTGGCTCACGTGAAGCCCGTGATCGTGGGCGGCGTGACGATCCGCAATATCACCATGCACAACGAGGCGCAGGTCAATGAGAAAGGCGTGTACGTCGGGGCGCGGGTGGTCATCCATCGTGCGGGTGACGTGATCCCCGAGATCGTCAGCGTGATGGAGCCCAGGGAAGGTTGGCGCATGCCGACGAAGTGCCCGGTGTGTGGGGGAGAGGTGGTACGCGAGGAGCCGTACATCGCACACCGCTGCATCAACCCGTTCTGCGCGGCGCAGCGACTGGAGCGTCTGCGGCATTTCGCGAGCCGGGGCGCGCTGAACATCGAGGGCCTGGGCTACGCGACGTTAACGCAGGTCATCGATAAAGGTTGGGTCGAGGACCCAAGCGACCTGTTCCGGCTGTCGAAGGACCAGGCGATGGAGCTCGATGGGTTCGCCGACAAGTCCGCGTCCAACCTCGTCGAACGCATCGCCGACAGCAAGCGGCCGCCGTTGGGCCGATTGCTCTATGCGCTGGGTATCCCACAGGTGGGAGAGGCGACGGCGGACCTGCTGGCCGCGGAGTTCGGGTCGATCGAAAAGCTGCGTACGGCGAATGAGGAGGACCTGGTCCGCACCGAGGGCGTGGGGCCGAGCATGGCGAAGGAGATCGAGCAGTACTTCAACGGCCACGGAGGCGAGCTCGTGACGAAGCTGTTGAGCGCGGGGGTGGAGCCGCAGGCCACCGAGCCAGTGGGCGAAGGCCCGTTCACAGGCAAAACCTTTGTCTTCACGGGCACGTTGGAGACGATGAGTCGCCCGGACGCGGAGGCGCTCGTGAAGCGGATGGGAGGCAAGGCGGGGTCAAGCGTGAGCGCGAAAACGGACTATGTCGTGGCGGGTCCCGGCGCGGGCACGAAGCTGGAGAGAGCACAAAAGTTGAAAGTCGCCGTTCTCGACGAAGAGCAGTTCCTCGCCTTGGTGCCAAAGTGAACGGCTCCGTGGAAGCCGCTCAAGTTCAGCCCGCTGTTGATCGACCGATCACGCCCGCGTGGCTCTGGGTGGCACTGCTGGCCGGCGCCGTGGTCACCATCGGGTGGGCCTGGTTCGTCTCGGGTTTCATGTCCGAACCCTCAGCTGTCGGCGGCGTGCGCATTGCGCTCTGGACCTCGATCTGCCTGTCGGCCCTCTCCGGACTCGCAGGAGCCGCGGGGGCGCTAGGCCTGCTCCGGCGTGAGCCGTGGGGCCGGCCGCTGGCGTGGATCGGGGCCGTCACCCTGACGCTGAGCGGCGCGGGCGCGATCGGCGGTATCCCTGCGCTGGTCGGCCTCCTCTGGAGTCGAAAACCCGCCACCCCCTAAGCTACTTCGATGCCCCTAACTCGCGATCAGGTGCGTCATGTGGCCATGCTTGCTCGTCTCGACCTGGAGCCGGGCGACGAGGAGTTCTACGCCGAGCAGCTGAGCGGCATCCTCGGGCACATCGACCGCCTGCAGCAAGTCGACACGGATGACATTCCTCCCACCGCGCAGGTCGTGGAGATCGTGAACCAGCTGCGCGATGACGAACCGAGACCTGGCCTCACGCAGGCCCAGGTGCTGGCTAACGCACCGGCCGCGCAGGACGGATTCTTCCGCGTGCCCTCGATCCAGGAAGAGGCCTGATGGACACCACCCACATGACGCTGGCGGAGCTGCAGCGCTTGCTGCACGCCCGCGAGCTGTCGGCGAAGGACCTCCTCTCCGAGCACATGATGCGAATCGACAACGTGGACGGCGAGGTGAAGGCGTTCCTCCGCACCACTCCGCAACTGGCATCGCAGCAAGCGGCCGAGGCCGATCGCGCACTCAAGGCGGGCAATGCGGGCCAGCTCGCGGGAATTCCGCTTGCCGTTAAAGACGTCCTGTGCGTGGAGGGTGTCGAGACCACGGCGGGGTCGCAGATCCTGCGCGGGTTCAAGCCGCCCTACACGGGCACCGCAGTGCGGCGGCTGTTCGAGGCCGGCGCGGTGATGGTTGGGGTGACGAACTGCGACGAGTTCGCGATGGGCAGCTCGACTGAGAACTCGGGCTACTTTCCGACGCACAACCCGTGGGATCTCACTCGAGTGCCGGGCGGGAGCTCGGGTGGGAGTGCCTCAGCCGTCGCCGCGGGCGAGGCGGTGGTCTCGGTCGGCACCGACACGGGCGGGTCGATCCGTCAACCCGCCGCCTTGTGCGGCGTGGTGGGGATGAAGCCGACGTATGGGCGCGTCAGCCGCTATGGGCTCATCGCCTTTGCGTCGAGCCTGGACCAGATCGGCCCGCTTGCTCGGTCGGTCGAAGACGCTGCGATTCTGCTGGAGGCGATGGCGGGTCACGACCCGCTGGACGCCACGTCATCGGATCGCCCCAACGATGTGAGGCGTGACTTCGAGGCCGGCGTTAAGGGAATGAGGCTTGGCCTGCCGCGCGAGTACTACGAAGTGGACGGCATCGAGCCGGGTGTCAAGGCGGCAATCGACAAGGCGCTCGAGGCGCTGCGGCGGGCCGGCGCGGAGATCGTCGATGTGACCCTGCCGCACACCGATTACGGGCTTGCTGCGTACTACATCATCGCTCCGGCCGAGTGCTCATCCAACCTCGCGCGCTTCGATGGCGTCAGGTATGGGATGTCCGACCAGGACGCGGCGAACGTCACCGACGCCTACATGCAAACGAGGCGAAAGGGGTTCGGGACCGAGGTGCGGCGCCGCGTGATGCTCGGCACTTATGCGCTATCGAGCGGTTATTACGACGCGTACTACCTGAAGGCGCAGAAGGTGAGGACGCTCATCAAGCGCGACTTCGACACCGCGTTTGAGAAGTGCGACGCGATCGTGAGCGCGACTTCGCCGACCGTCGCGTTTCCCATCGGCTCCAAGACCCAGGATCCGCTGGCGATGTACCTCTGCGATGTGCTCACGCTGGGTGGGAACCTGGCGGGGCTGCCGGGGATCAGCGTGCCGTGCGGGTTGTCTGAGGGCCTACCTGTTGGCCTGCAAGTGCTGGCGCCGCAGTGGCGTGAGGACGTGGCGCTTCGCGTGGCGCGTGCGTACGAGGTGGCAAGCGAGATGAAAGTCGCCGTCGCGCCGCTGTGAGCGGCGGTGCAGACCTGAACCCCCCCTCCGGCCCTTCGGTCCACCTCCCCGGCAAGCGGGGAGGACAACCCCCCGCGTGGGAGGTGGTCATCGGGATGGAGGTTCATGTGCAGCCTCGGACCCGAACCAAGATGTTCTGCGGCTGCGAAGTTGGTCAGCCTGGCGATCTGCCCAACTCCAATGTGTGCGAGATCTGTGCGGGGCTGCCCGGAACCCTGCCGGTGATCAACAAGGCCGCGGTCGAGGCCTGCCTCAAGACCGCCGTTGCTCTGCGCTGCGAGATCCCGCGCCACACCAAGTTCGATCGCAAGAACTACATGTATCCCGACCTGCCGAAGGGCTACCAGATCAGCCAGTACGACCTGCCGATGAGCCACGACGGAATCCTCGAACTCGATGGACGGAAGGTGCGCATACGCCGCGTCCACCTCGAGGAGGACACCGGAAAGCTCGTGCATGCAGGAGACAAGCTGCACATGGCGAAGGAATCTTTCGTCGACCTCAACCGCGCGGGGATCCCGCTGATGGAGATCGTGACCGAGCCCGACCTTAGATCAGCGGACGAAGCGCGCGACTACGCGGTCGCGCTTCGCACGCTCCTCCGAACCATCGGCGCGTCTGAGGCTGAGATGGAGAAGGGCCAGCTGCGCGCGGAGCCGAACATCTCGATCCGGCGCGCGGGCACCGAAGAGCTGGGAGTGAAGACCGAGCTCAAGAACATCAACTCGTTTCGCGCGCTGCACCGAGCGATCCAGTTCGAGGTGGCGCGCCAGGTCGAGGTGCTGGAGTCAGGCGGCACAGTGGCGCAGGAGACGCGGGGCTGGTCGGAGGCCGAGCAGCGCACCTTTTCGCAGCGCAGCAAGGAGTTCGCGGAGGACTATCGCTACTTCCCGGAGCCGGACCTGCCGCCCCTCGAGCTAGATCCAAAATGGATCGAAGTGCTCCGCCAAGCCTTGCCAGAGATGCCGGGCGCAAGGCGATCGCGTTTGATCTCGGAGTACGGCCTGCCCGCCACGGACGCCCACCTCATCGCCGCTGAAGTTGCGTTTGCGGACCTGTTCGAAGCGACAGTCAAGGCCGGCGCGCAACCCAGGGCGACGGCGAACTGGATCGTCGGCGAGGTCGCGCCCTCGGGCAAGCTGCCGACCCCAGCGGTTCTAAGTGAAATCGTGAAGCTCGTGACCGGCGGCAGCATCACGCGAGACCAGGGCCGCGAGGTGCTTCATGAGTCGCTCAGCAGCAACCGCACAGCGGCAGAGATCGTCGCGGAGCGGGGCTTTGCCCAGGACAGCGATGAAGCGTCTGTGAAGGCGATCGTGGAGGCGGTGATCGCCGCAAACCCCCGCGCGGCCGAGGACTACCGAGCGGGGAAGAAGCAGGCGCTGGGCGCCCTGATTGCCGACGTCAAGAAGCGCGCGCCTCAAACCAACCCAAAGGTGGCTAGCGATCTGCTGATGAAGGCGCTGAGCACCCCTTGACCTAAACGACGTACACGTAACGGGCGCCCGGTAAGTCCAGGTACGAAGCCAGACGGCTATGCACCGATCCGCTGGTTCGATCCTGGCGAGTCGCTGAATCCGTATTCTGCGGCTAGATCTTTCACCGTCACGTGCGTGCCGGTCTTCTCTATCACCTTCGGATCGGCCGCCAATGCCGCTACCGCCCGCCCATTGAATATGGGCGCCGCGCTGCGGCTGATGTCGGGATAGCGCACGGGGTCGTCGACGACATCCTCAGTCCGTGTGAACCCGGGCCACACGGAAATGGATGCGACATTGTGCGGGCGAAGCTCCGCCGCCATGTCGCCGACGAGCTTCTCGACACCGGCTTTGCCTACCCCGTAGGCCACATTGCCCACGTACTGAACGGCCCCGCCTGATGAGATGCAGACGACCAAGCCTCCACCTGTTTCGATCATCAGCGGCGCCGCGAAGGCGCTGGCCACGTAATGCGAGCGCAGGCCCACATTATTGAAAGAGTCCCAGAACTTGACCGGTATCGCCCAGAACGGGCGGAGCTCCCAGAAGGAGGACATGCCGGACGGAAGCTCCGAGCGTTGCGGTGTCGACATGACGTTGTTGACCAGGATGTCCATGCGGCCCTGCTCGGAACGCACTCGATCGAACACCGCTTTGACTTGCTCGTCGACGGCGTGGTCGCACCTGGCCGGGATGCCTTTGCCGCCGAGCCGGTCGATCTCCTGCGCGGTTTGCTTGAGCGATCCGCGGTGATCGTCTGAGCTGTCTAGGCTGCGGCCGGTGATGTAGACGGTGGCTCCCGACTCACCCAGTCCCAGCGCGATGCCTTTGCCGACGCCGCGACTCGCGCCAGTCACGACCGCGACTTTCCCATCGAGTGCGCCCACAGCGGCAAAGATAAGCAATCTCCTAGCCTTGTCGAGTGCCTCAACCCCCAGACCTGCACGTGCATAGCGAGTGGTCGTGGGACGCTCCCCGCGGGCACATGGAGCGCAGTTGCGAGCGCGCGATCGAGATCGGACTGCCCGCCATCGCGTTCACCGAGCACGCGGATTGGGCCCTGGTGCATGAAGGTCAGCACTCGGTCGACATCGTTGGTTATCTCGACGCAGTCGAGCGATGCCGGGCACAGTTCAAGGGGCTGCGGATCCTCACCGGCGTTGAGCTCGGCGAGCCGCATCGGTTCCCGCGCGAGACCGCAGAGGTCCTGGCGGCGGCACCGTTGGACCACGTGCTGGGGTCCATTCACAGCGTCCGGATTGGTGGTGAGCTGCTCGACGCCAGTCAGTTCCGAACCACCGCCGGACTCGATTTCCCCGGCGCTGTCCGTGAGTACTTTCGCGAGGTGCTGGCGATGGTTGACAGCGATCAACCTTTCGAGACGCTGGCGCATATCGACTATCCGAAGCGCTACTGGGTCGACGGTTCGGCGCCGTATCGAGAGAAGGACTATCAGGAAGAAATCCGGGCGATCCTTTCCTCCGCAGCGCGGAGCGGCAGAGTGCTCGAGGTGAACACCACGCGCGGCGACACGCTTTGTCCGGACATCACTGTCGTGAGGTGGTGGCGAGAGTTGGGCGGCCAGACGGTGTCGTTCGGAGCCGATGCGCACCAGCCGGACAAGGTGGGGATGGGCTTTGAGCTCGCCACACAGATGGTGCAGGCGGCTGGTTTCAAGCCCGCGAAAGATCCGATGGCGCTCTGGCGCCGGTGATCCTCAGGCCGACCTCACCCGCGCACGGTGGTGCGAGCATCGCGCGCGACGGCGAGGGCAGGGTGTGGCTGGTGAACTACGCGCTACCGGGCGAGGTGGTGGAGGCGGAGCCACGCGGCAAGCAGGGGGGAGTGGCCGTGGCCGCGACCACGCGGGTGATCGAGGCGTCGCCCAACCGGGTCGAGCCGCGGTGCCCGTATTTCGGCGCCTGTGGCGGCTGCCAGTGGCAGCACGCCTCGTATCCGCACCAGCTTGAGCTGAAGAGGCAGGTGGTGGAGGAGGCGTGGGCGCGCGCCGGCCTGCGGCTGCCCCCCGACACGCCCGTGCTCGGGATGGAAGACCCGTGGCGGTATCGGATCCGAGGTGAGTTCGAGGCGGTGGCCACGGGCGCGGGCTGGCGTTTCGGATTCCACCGCCTCCGCTCGCACACCGTGCTGCCGATCGCGACTTGCGACATCCACAACCTGCGCATCGAGCAGGCACTCCCCGCGTTCGCGCAAGCGGCCGGTGAGCTGCAACTCCCGAATTTACAGAACCTGCTGCTCACCATCGAGCCGGGCGGCAAAGGCTTGTTGTGGCGGCTTCGCTTCAAGGGCAAGGAGCCGGTGTGGCCACGCGACGAGTTCGCGCGGCGGGTGGGGGAGCTGCTGCCCGACCAGGTGTTGCTAGACGACGCCATGACCCTCGAGTTCTGGGACATGAGCTTTCGCGTCCGCAGCGACACGTTCGTCCAGACCAACTACGGGCAGATGCTCGTCCTATATCAGGCGGCGCTGGACATGCTCGCGGCGGTGGAGGAGGACCACGTCCTCGACTTGTACGCTGGCATCGGGACGATATCAGTGGCGGTGGCCCGAACCTGCGCCGGAGTCACGGCGATCGAAGAGAATCCGCGCGCCGTGCAGGTGGGACATCTCAACGCGAGGATCAACGCGGCGAGGGTCGAGTACCTGACCGGGAAGGTTGAGACCATGCTCCGGCAGGTCCGCATGGGGCGTCACCAGGCGGCGATCCTGGACCCGCCGCGGGCGGGGTGCGAGCCGGCGGCGCTGGCGGAGCTGCTGAGGCTGGGACCGGAACGGCTGGTTTACGTGTCCTGCGAGCCGTCAACCCATGCAAGGGATCTGATCGCGCTGGTGAGGGGCGGATACAGGGTCAGAAGAGCAGCGATCGTGGACATGTTCCCGCAGACTTACCACATCGAGACGGTCGCGCTTCTCGAACGTGGTGCCAGCTAGAAGGCCCCCTCCGGCCCTGCGCCCACACGTCCCCCGGCAAGCGGGGAGGACTTTGCTAGAAGGCGTTGAGGTTGTGGCCCAGCTTCAGGAGCGCAAGGCGAAGACGGCCAGGGTGTAGCTGTCTAACCGCGAATGCCAGAGCGGGCCTTAGCAGCAGCACGTGTGGTCCAACGTTGAGAAGACGTAAGCAGTTACGGGCACCGAGGGGCCCATCCTACAGAAAGGGACCGCCTGATGGGTCAGGTTAGTAAAACCTGGGGGAGTGGGCCAGCTTCACGACGTGGAGCCGCAGGCGACCCGGTCCGAGTGACTTGACGACCAATCCGAGGAACATTCTGACCAGCACATCAGCCAGAACGCCCGCTGTGCGCGGAACGTTACGAACGCATCCTCACAAATTCGGCCAGGCGGCCGACGCCCTCCCGCAGGTCCTGGTCTGAGCTCGCCAGGCTGATCCTGACCGCATCCTTGCCCACCTCGCCGAAGGCAGAGCCGGGAGCCACCGAAACCCCCTTCTTCCTCAGGAGCTCGAAGGCGAAGGAGCGGGAGTCGAGTCCGCTGGGGGAGACGTCGGCCATTATGTAGAAGGCGCCCGCGGGCTCGGCGATGAAGAGACCCGCCTCGCGGAGCAGGTCGATCACGAGGTCGCGGCGCCGGCGGTAGGCCGTGACCATGTCGGTCACGCAATCCTGTGGCCCATCCAGCGCGGCCTCGGCGGCGACCTGGCTGATCGTCGAGGTGCACGACGAGTTCGACTCGAGCACCTTGGTGACGGTGTCGATGAGCTCCGCGGAACCGGCGACGTAGCCGAGGCGCCAGCCGGTCATCGAGTAGGTCTTGGAGAAGGTGAAGACCGAGGCGATGCGTGGATCGTCGGGCGCGAGGCTTGCGGGGCTGGTCCAGGTGCCGTCGAGGACGATCTGGTCGTAGCACTCGTCGCTGATCATCCAGAGGTTGTGGCGCTGCGCGAGCTCGACGAGCTCCTCGATTGTCCTGCGCGGGTAGATTGCACCGGTCGGGTTGTTGGGGCTGTTGACCACGAGCAACTTGGTGCGCGGAGTGATGAGGCGGGCGAGTGCGTCGAGGTCGGGCTGAAAGCCGTCCGCGGGACGGCAGGGGTAGAAGACTCCCTTGGCGTCGGTCCAGGACAGCATCATCCGAAAGTTGGGCCACCCGGGGTCGGGGAGCAGGACCTCGTCGCCGTCCTCGAGCACAGAGGCGAACACGGCGGCGATGGCGCCCACGCCGCCTGGGGTGCAGGCGATGCGGTCGGGCGTGACGTGGATCCCGTTGACACGCGAGAGCTTGGCGGCGAGCTTCTCGCGGAGGGAGAGGAGGCCCTGCGTGTGGGTGTAGTAGGTTTTGCCCTCGTCGATGGCGCGCTTGCCGGCGTCGCCGATGTGGTCGGGGGTTCGGAAGTTGGGCTGACCGACATCGAGACGGATCGCGCCAGGCGTGCGAAGCGCCTCGTTGGCGATCTCGCGAATCCCGGAGTGGGGACCCTCAGCGGGCCCGTGCGCGAGAGAAGGCAGAGAGATTCGAGCCACTACTGTTCATCGTAGTGTCATCGGCGACCCCGACTGTGCCGCGGCGGGGCCCCCACGCGACTGATCAGTTGACTGTGTCCGGTGGCTTGGGCTTAGCCGAGGCCTTCAGTTCGGCCACCGCCGAGCGCGCCGCGTCGATTAGCTTGCGCATTTCCTCCTGCATCTCGGGCGTGGAGTCCATGGTAGACGTGGGCGGGTCCGAGCTGAACGGCACCACGATTACCTGGCGGACCTCTCTCTCGGTCGTGCCGCCCCGCTGCTGCGAGCCAGCGCCGGGCCAGTCGGGCCCCGGCGGGACGAAGCGCGACTTCACCCGGTCGAACAGGTCCGGATCGACCTGGACCCCGTAAAAGGCCGCCTTGTCGAGGGAGGTCGGGATGTAACCGGTGGCTTTGTATTCGAGTCGCAGGTCGGCGCCCATGCCAAGCAGAAAGATGTCGCGCAGGATCGCGCCGTTGGAGTCGTAGCCGACGACCTCCGCAATCTGCGCCACCTTGCGGCGCCCATCCGGCATACGGGCCTGGTGCACGATGAGGTTGACGCCTGAAGCGATCTGCGCGCGGGCGGCCTCAAAAGGAATATCGATCGAGGCCGTCATCATCATCATCTCGAGCCGGGCCACCGCCTCGCGTGCGGAGTTCGACTCGATGGTTGACATGCTTCCGGCGTAGTCGTCCATGACCTGTATCACATCGAACGCCTCGCCGCCTCGAACCTCGCCCACGAGTATGCGGTCGGGCCGCATGCGCCGGCTGTTGCGCAGCAGCTGCCTGATCGTGAGCTCGCCCTTGCCGTCCGCGTTCGGTGGGCGGTGCTCTAGCGAGATGACGTTGGGGTGGTCGATCTGCAGCTCCGCCGCGATCTCGATGGTGACCACATGCTGGTTGTGCGGGATGAGCCCGGCGATGACGTTGAGGGTGGTGGTCTTGCCAGAGCCAGTGCCACCCGACACGAAGATATTCATCCGGCCGAGCACCGCCGCCTTGAGGAACTCCGCCATCGCAGGGCTGAGGCTGCCCTCACGGATGAGGTCGTCCATGCTGAGGACCGCGTCCGTGAACTTCCGGATCGTGAGCGTCGGGCCATGGATGGACGCGGGCCGGATGATGGCGTTGACGCGGCTGCCATCGGGGAGACGTGCGTCGACAATCGGATTCAAGGCGTCGATGTTCCGGCCAGTGCTGGCGACCATGCGCCGGATCGTCTCGAGCACATGGTTCTCGTCGTCGAAGCGGACCTCCGACCTCGTAAGGACGCCGCGGCGTTCAATAAAGACTTGGTCCGGACCGTTCACCATGATCTCGCTCACCGAGCGGTCGTGCAGGAGTGGTTCGAGCGGGCCGTAATCGACGGCGGGGCGGAGGATGGTGTCGGCCAGCGTCAGGGCGCGGTCTGCAGCAGTTCGGATCTCGATTAGGTCCGCCTTGAGCGCCGCCGGGTCGTTGGTCCCGTCAGCGATCGGCTGGCAATGGTTGACGATCACCGCGAGCAGGTTGCGAAATTCGTGTAAGAGCTCGCGGGAAGCCTGATCCACCGTCGCGTCAGCGCTCATCGTGCCCATTGTGCCTGACACGTGCGGCTACGCCTCGCGAGTGCGAAAGCTGGGCGGAGCCATCCTGCTGCTGCTGGCAATCGCCGGCTGCCGCGGCCCACAGGCGAGCCCATCCGGGTCACCGAGCTCAACCAGCGTTTCGCCCGTCGTGGACGTCTGGTTCGGCTAATCGGCCTCGCGCCGCATCACCAGGATCTGGGTCCCGACCAACCGCGCGACCACGTTGATGATCGGGATCATTCGCCTGAAATAGCGGGGGAACTCCGCCGGGTCTAGCCTCTTGAAGCCGAACCGCTCGTAATACCCGTGAAGCTGGCTCCGGCAGGTGAGATGGACGACGCCATGCTCACGGGCGAGGAGGGTCTTGATAATCGCACCGCCGATGCCTTCGCTTTGACGAGCCGGAATTACCGCCATCGAGGCGAGCTCGCGGCTCCCGTCGCCATGAGTCTTGACCTGCCCGATCCCAACGATCGCCCCGCCGTCCTCGGCGACGACGAAGTTCGGCCATTCGAGGCTCATGCGATTGATGCCGGCCTCTTTGATGAGGCGGCGAATCGTCACCTGATCGGTTTCGGTCGCGGGTCGGATGGTCGGCGGCCCGTCACTCTGAGCTGTGACGCTTCCTGAATTCAAGCCTGGCCCTGGTCTTGTTGGCTGATCACCCACTGCAGAATCTGAAGGACATAAGCGGGATTGGGGACCAAGTAGACATCCTTGGTCTCCTTTCCTTCGCGCGCGATACCCAACGCGTCTGAGTAAGGCTCGATCTGAAGCAGCTTGGCGATTGGTACTGAAACTTCTCGTTTGGTACCAAGGAAAACGAGGCGCGTGTTGGTAACGACCAGCTTGCCGGTGTCCAGGTGTGCCAGATATTCGCTTTGAACCGGATGTCCACGAAAGCTGCTCACTCGATACCGAAATCCATGACCTAGCGGAATGCTGACGCCGTGGCTCCCGCCAACAAATTCGGTCTTCGTCTTGAACCTGCACAGGGTGGCCGGAACTTCGACCGCCGCGATCTCTTTCGGTTTCAGGACGAGGCTGGTTTCAATCGGACGGATACCGTTGAACTTCAGCTCCGCCTCGAGCCCGAGTGCATCAAACCCGACTTTGGATGCGACATCCTTGCGGCGCTTGATCTCATCGGAGAGCCGCGTTACCTCAGTCGAAACGGCCGCCTGCGTCAGGGTGAGGTCGCGTACCTGTACGTCAGCCTGCTTCGCCTCAATGAGCAACTGATCTGCATCTGATACGCCAGTTGGGGGCTCAAGGCCATCTACAACTGCCCGATATCGCAGGCTGAGCTCATCCTGAGCGGACCGGAGCTTCTCCTCCAGCTCTTTGTCTTCGCGCGAGTCCTTTGCGCCTTGGATAAGTCCGCCAAGCCCGTGGTGCGACCGGGCCTTGATATCGGCGATGCTGTGCTCAAGGCTCAATACCAGATCGCCCTGTCCACGGGCAGCGTCGAGCCGAGCCGCTCGGTCTGCTGGTTGCCAAATGGCAGGGTTTGCAATGAGTACCCACCCAGCCTTCGCCTGAGCATCGGCGACCTGGCCCTGCGCAACGGCAATTTGGGCGATCAGATTCTCAGCGCGAATCGCTAGTTCCTGGGCATCTTGCTGCAGCGCGTCCATCGAGGCGACCGTGATGACGCCGTCTTCGGTTTCGACGGTGGGCAGAGCTGGGTGACCCGTCGAGCTCAATTCGAAACTGATGATAGTTAGCTTATAGTTCAGAACCCAGGGCCAAGTAGACTATCCCCGGGGTCCGCCACACCCAGCCAAAAGAATGCCGCACGCCCCTGAAACCTTCGTCCACCTGCACAACCACACCGAGTTCTCGTTGCTCGATGGGGCAAGTCGCATCCACGCGCTCGTGGAGGCTGCGGCCAAGCTCGAGATGCCCGCCCTGGCCATCACCGACCACGGCGTCATGTACGGCGCGATCCACTTCTACAAGGCCTGCAAGGAGGCTGGGATCAAGCCGATTGTGGGCTGCGAGGTCTACGTCGCCCCCCGCTCGCGTCTATTAAGAGAGGGCCGCGTCGACCGCGACCCCAACCACCTCACCCTCCTGGCCGCGGACCACGAGGGCTACGTCAACCTGATGAAGCTCTGCACCGTCGGGCAGATGGAGGGCATGTATTACAAGCCCCGCATCGATAAGGAGATCCTGGCCCAGCACTCGGAGGGCATTATTGCCCTCTCGGGTTGCCTCCAGGGCGAGCCGGCGAGCCGCATCACCGAGGGTGACCTCGACGGCGCGCGCGAGTCGGTCGCCACCTACAAGGACATCTTTGGCGCCGATCGCTTCCTGCTCGAGGTCCAGCGCCACGGCATCGACCGGCAGGACAAGGTGAACGAGGCGCTGGCGGTGTTCGGCAAGGAGTTTGGCCTGCGGCTGTGCGCCACCAACGACCTGCACTACGTCCACCGGCACGACTCCGAAGCGCACGACGTGCTGCTGTGCCTGCAGACCAACGCGAGGTTCAACGACCCGAACCGCTGGCGCTTCTCGTCACAGGAGAACTACCTGAAGACCCCGGATGAGATGCGGACCACGTTCGCCGACCTCCCCGACGCCCTCGCCAGCACCATCGACGTCGCCGACATGGTCGACTTGAAGCTCCACCTGGGTGCCACGCTGCTGCCACCATTCGACGTTCCCGATGGCCTAACTGTCGACGAGTACCTCAGGAAGGTCGTCGAGGACGGCATCCGCTGGCGCTACGAAAAACCTACCGAAGCGGTCATGGAGCGCGCGAACAACGAGCTGTCAGTCATCAGCCAGACGGGCTACGCGTCCTACTTCCTTATCGTCTGGGACTTCTACAAGTTCGCACGCCAGCAGGGGATAGTGGTCGGGCCGGGCCGGGGCAGCGCCGCAGGGAGCCTGGTCTCCTACTGCCTCGGCATCACCAACCTCGACCCGCTGGCCCACGGCCTGATCTTCGAGCGCTTCCTGAACATCGACCGCGTTTCGATGCCCGACATCGACTGCGACTTCTCGGTGGAGGGACGCGAGAAGGTCATCAACTATGTGTCCAAGAAGTACGGGGTCGACAGGGTGGCCCAGATCATCACCTTCACGACGATGGCGTCGAAAGCGGCCATCCGCGACGTGGGCCGCGTCCTGGAAGTGCCTCTACGCGACACCGACCGGCTGGCCAAGCTCATCCCCGTCTGGCAGGGACGCTCGAAGAGCCTCGCCGAGGCGATGAAGGAAGTCCCGGAGTTCCGCCAGGCGTACGAGGAGAGCGAGGAGCAGAAGCGCCTGATCGACGTGGCACAGGCACTCGAAGGCGTGTCGCGCAACGTGAGCACGCACGCGGCTGGAGTGGTGATCGCGCCGCTCCCGCTGGTGCAGTACACGCCGCTGCAGTTCGGCCCCGGGCGAGAGGCGGTGGTGACGCAGTACGACATGAAGGCGGTGGGCGACATCGGCCTGCTGAAGATCGACTTCCTCGGCCTGCAGAACCTCGACATCATCGCCACGTGCTTGCGCCTGCTGCGCGAACACCGCGGCCTCGAGATCGACATCGAGCAGATCCCGTTCGACAACGCCAAGACGTACGAGCTGTTGTCGGCGGGAGACACGCACGGTGTGTTCCAGTTGGAAGGGGCCGGCATGCGCCGGATGGTCATGGACATGCGCCCACAGGTCTTCTCGGACGTCGCGGCCGCTGTGGCGCTGTTCCGCCCGGGGCCGATGGTCAACATCCCCGCCTTCATCGCTCGCAAGCAAGGGCGCGAGCCGATCGAGTACATGCACGAGCGGTTGGAGCCGATCCTCCGCGAGACGTACGGCGTGATGATCTACCAGGAGCAGGTGATGATGGCCGCGCGCGAGATCGCGGGCTTCTCGATGAGCGAGGCGGACATCCTGCGCTCCGCGATGGGCAAGAAGGACAAGCCCAAGATGGCCAAGATGCGCACCAAGTTCATCGAGGGTGCGCTGGAGCGCGACATTCCACAAACCACGGCGGATGCGCTGTTCGACAGCATTGCCAAGTTCGCGGAGTACGGCTTCAACCGCGCTCACTCCGCGGCGTATGGGGTGGTCGCGTACCAGACCGCATACCTGAAGGCCAACTATCCGCTCGAGTACATGACCTCGCTGCTGATCCACATGGAGGGCAACGCGGACAGGGTGGCGACGGCGATCGTCGACTGCAGGAGCAGGGGCATCGAGGTGCTGCCACCCGACATCAACGCGTCGCGCGCGGACTTCTCGATGGTCGACGGGCGAATTCTCTTTGGATTGGCCGCGATCAAGAACGTGGGGCAGCACGCGGTCGAGTCGATAGTTGCGCTACGTGAGTCCGATGGCCAGTTCAAGTCGCTCGAGGACCTGTGCGAAAGAACGACGGCGATCCAGGACGTCAACCGAAGGGTGCTGGAGGCGTTGGTGCAGTCCGGCGCGTGCGACAGCCTCGGGGAAAGAAACCGGCTGATCGCCACGCTGGAATCAGCGCTGAGCCGCGCCGATCGAGCGCGAAAGGACCGAGAGTCGGGCCAGACATCTTTGCTGGACATGGTGGGTTCGTCGGATTCGCCGGCCGAGGACTATGGCCTGCTGATCGATGTGGCGCCGATGGGAGGGGAGGAGAAGCTGCGCCTGGAGAAGGAGCTGCTGGGCCTCTATCTATCCGATCACCCGCTGCGGCGGATCAGCGCGGAGCTGGCCAAGCTGTCGGACACGCAGGCGGTGGAGGTGACGAGCGCGCTGCAGGACACCGAGGTGAGGGTGGCGGGCCTGGTGCGCGAAGTGCGGCGCGTGGTAACGAGGAAGGGCCAGATCATGGCGTACGCGCAGCTCGAGGACCTGACAGGCAGCGTGGACGTGGTGCTGTTCCCGCGCATCTTCGAACAGACAAGACTCCTGTTTGAGCCCGATAAGGTCCTGGTGGTGCAGGGCAGGGTGGATGCCAGAGCGGGCAGCACGAGAGCGACTGGAGCCGCAGCCCAAACCATCGACCCGGAGATCGAGGTCGAAGCCGAAGTGGCCTCGATCGTGGCCGAAATGGCCTGGCTGTGGGACGACCCGGAGTGCCAACCCAAGGCAAGGCGTCAGCTGGTCCACGTGCGAATCCCCAACAGCGATGAGGGCCTCGCCGAGCAGCTGGAGACGGTGTTTGCTAGGCACCCGGGAACGGACGAGGTGGTGCTGCACGTGGTCGTGGGGAGCCGAGAGGTGACCGTGCACGCGGATCGCTACCATGTGCTGGCTGGTCCGGCCCTGGCGGCCGAGATCGATGAGCTGGTCGGCCAGCCGGCGACGAAGCTGGAGACGGTGAGGCCGAAGGTCCAGGCCAACGGCAATGGCAACGGGCGAGGCAAGCCGAGTTGGAAGCAATAGAAGAGGTGGAGATGAGCGAAGAGGAGGGGAGCGCGCGGGGCCGTTATGTGGTCGTGAAGGCGCTGGAGGATGGGGTGGTGATCATGGGCCTGACGAGGGGCAAGGACACGAGGTCGCACCATTCTGAGCGGCTGGACGAGGGCGAGGTCTTGGTGGCGCAGTTCACGGAGCTGACGGCGGCGATCAAGATCAGGGGTAAGGCGGAGATCCTGACCGACGTGGGAAAGGTGGAGTCGGGAGGCTAGCGCTCTGCCGGTAGCCCGGCCGCCTTCCAAGCCTGAAACCCGCCGATAACGTCGGTGGCATTGACGAGGCCGAGTTCCTTCAGGGTGGCTGCCGCCAGGCTCGACGAATACCCCTCGCTGCAGATGACGATGACGCGGGTTTCGGGTCCGGCAATCGCATCGATTCGCCATTCTGAGTCGGGGGCAAGGCGCCATTCGAGCACGTTGCGATCGATCACGGTTGCCCCAGGAATTTCGCCGCCTTCCAAGCGCTGATCAGCCGGCCGGATGTCGACCAGCAACGCGCCGTGGGCGAACTCGACTGCAGCCTGCTCCGGTTGGACCCGCACCATGTCGCGCCGGGCCCTATCAATCAGTTCGTCAAGCGTCATAGGCATGGGAGTCGCGCTCGCGCCGAGTGTAAGCGCTCCTACCCTAGAATTCGGAAGCTTCAGCCCCGCCCACGTAGCTCAGGTGGTAGAGCATCGCCTTGGTAAGGCGAAGGTCCCCGGTTCGAATCCGGGCGTGGGCTCCAGTTCTCAAAGCTGATCTTGGGAGCAGCATTTACGGGTTTCGCGGTCTAGCTCGCGACTGTCTGCGTTCAGCTATAGAAATAAACGTCGCCGTTGGCCTCTCCAAGATGCAGACCAGCATCGCCGACGTGAAACTTGAAGATGAAGCTACCGGCATCCCGGGGCTGTGCTGTCATCGTGAATTGCACCTCGGATCCGGGAGCGAGGGGCCCACAGGCCAGTCCCGGCAGGGACTCTTCCACGGTGCACGTCCCGACGTGAGTACCGTGTAGTGATCGAGAAAGCGGTCGCCGTCGTCAAAAAGGATCGTCAGGTTTGTGATTTGTGTAGTGCCGACGTTCTTCACAGTGAAGTCGAAGTCACTTGGGACCCCGACGATCGCGGTCGTTGAATACTGGCCGTCGACCGAGATTGCTGTCGAAGAACCAATCTCGGATTGCACATGCAGGGCGGCAAAGATAAGCGCGACAGCCGCGGCAGCAATGACTAGCGCCAATGCCGCCGTCTCCTCCGTGCGCAGATCCCGCCCTCCAATCGCCGCTCGCGGTGGCAGCACCAGCGCCAGTCCCATGCCCGCAACAAAACCGCCCACGTGCGCGTAGTTGTTGACGAGGCCTCCCAGGCCGGCTATGCCCATGAACAAGATGAGCACGGCATTGATGCCGATCCATTGACGGACCCGCTGCGGTGGCATGGGGAAACTGCCGACCTGGAACCGTCCCACCAGGATGAGCAGGCCCATTAGCCCGGTGATACCGCCTGAGGCGCCGACGGTTATGCCCAATGCGGTGTCGCCGCTGGTGAGCACCACCCAGGTGATCCCTCCGGCCACAGCGGTCAGCAGGAATGTCCCGAGGAAGACGAGCCGGCCGAACCAGATCTCTGCGAACCGTCCGATGTTCCACAGGGCGAAGCTGTTGAAGGCGATGTGCAGGTACGACTGGTCGTCGTGGAGGAAGGCGGAGCTCACATAGCGCCACCACGCCCCGATGCTCGGATCGTGGGGACCCATGAGATGGGTCCCGGCGACGTTGACCAGTGCGCCGAGATCGGTGAGGCCAAGGCTGCCGCTCGAAGTGATGAGGGCTTTCTCCACGGCGTACACAGCGATGAAGAAGCCGATGAGCGAATAGGTGACAACAGGCGTCTTCGCCAGCGGCCGAACCGCCGGTTTCTGGTAGCCACTATCCACCATCTGCCGCCCGGCCAGATCGATGGCGGCGAGCGTCGGTGCCTCATGGCCGGAGCGAATGGCGCGCAGATGGCCGCGCATTGCTCGCAGTGAGGGCAGACCGGATGGAACCGGTAGCAGTGCCTCCGCCTCACCCGAGTCTGGATCGATCGCCACCACACCGATGCTGACCGGCCCCTTCGGTGGTGGCGTCAAGGCGAGCTTCTCGACCCTGCCCACCACCACGATGAGTACGTCGCAGGTCTGTGCGCGCTGCGTGGTGAGGCGCTCAGCCCCCCATGCGAGCGCGTCGCGGCAACGCGCTGCCAGATCGCCGGAGGCTCCGAACGGATTCGCCGTGGGTCTGTAGAAGCCGACTAATGCACCCCGGCTGCCGGTCCACGGCCATCGCCAGCTCGTACTGACCGGCGATGCCGCCCAAACGGGAATCACGCTGGTCCACAGGGCGCAACTGGTACCGCGTCACCAGCTCCCTGGCGATGGACCGTGCCAGGGCCGGTGGTTCGGCCGGCACGGTGGGTATGGCTTCAGGAACCTCGGACTGGGTCACCGCGACAGTCTGGCCTGATTCCGCGCTGTTGACACCGCTGTCAAAAAGGACCGTCAGCTTTGTGATTCGGCGCCAGAAATGCGGTTCGCGACCCGACGACCCCGCTTCGTCCAAGCCTTCCTAGGAGTCGCCGCAGGTCCTCCAAACAACCCCCTTGCATTAAGCAAACGGTCGTGCTAGGGTCCGGTAAGCGCTTACCGGTAAGCGCTTACCGGTGTGCCTATGGACGGTGGCGGGGGATACCCATCAGCCGATGCCAGAGCCGAAGAAAGCCAAGGGGACCTTGACGATCTACGACGTCGCCACCCGCGCCGGAGTCTCCATCGCGTCCGTGTCGCGTGTCCTCAACGGGCTGGGCACCCCCCGCGCCGAGACGCGCGAACGGGTCCTGCAAGCGGTTCGCGAGTTGAGCTTCGTCCGCGACGGCTCCGCCCGGGCTCTGTCTAACGGCCTCAAAGAGGTGGTCGGGGTCGTCTTCCGCCGCGGCGACGAAACCCTCTTCGAAGACGAGTACGAGAGCTTCCTCTACATCGACGTTATCAACCGAGGCATCGAATCTGAGTCGCAACGTCGCGGATTCGACGTGCTGATGAGCTCGGTCGCCTTCAACGACGACAACGTGCTGCAGCGCGTCGCCGCTATGGCGGGCAAGACCGACGGCCTCATCCTCCACGACCGGATGCTCTCGGCGGTCGGGATCGCCAAGGTGGCGAGCATCGTGCCGGTAGTGACCCTCGCGGGCAGCCCGACCCCAGAGTCGATGAACGTCCGCTGCGACAACGAGTCCGGAATGCGCGCCCTGGTTCGACACCTGGTGGTCGACCATCACTACCGCAGCGTTGGGTACCTCTCAGGCCGGGGCGACAGCCCAGACAACCGAGCCCGCGCCCGGATCTTCGAGGCTGAGGCAGCCGCCGCGGGCGCAGACATGCACGGCGGGTCTGCGTGGCAGGGCAACTACAGCGCGGCGGGCGGTGCGGCGGTGATCGCATCACTCCTGGACGCCGGCACCGCTATGCCGCGCGCCATCGTTTGCGCCAGCGACCAGACCGCCATCGGAGCGATGCACGCGCTCGCCCAACGCGGGATAAGAGTGCCGCAAGACGTCGCCATCACGGGGTTCGACGATGTGCCCGTCGCGCGCCACCTGCGCCCGCCGCTGACCACGGTCCGCCAGCCCATGCAGGAGCTTGGCGCCAAGGCGTTCGAGGTTCTCTACTCGCGAATCAATGCCGCGGGTGGGGAGCCGGAGATCGTGCTCCCGGTCCAGCTGATTGTCCGTGAGAGCTGCGGCTGCCCTCGCAGCGCGTCAACGGGAACGAGCCCTGGACCGCTCGTCGGGAAGGAGGCTTAGCGATGGCCGCTGTCCTGCGCCGGGTGGGGGTTTATTTCCTCGCCGCCTGGGTGGCCATCACTGTCAGCTTCCTCTTGCCACGCGTCGTGCCGGGCAACCCTGTTGCCGGCGCCGTGGCGAGGGCTTCGCAATCGGGCAACTGCAACGCGCAATGCGTGATCGCAGTCGAGGAGCAGCTTGGCTTTAACGTCCACACGAGCCTGTGGGACCAGTACGTCCAGTACCTCGGCAATCTCGCCCACGGGAATCTCGGCCAGTCGTGGTCCGAAAACGCCCCGGTGAGCAGCCTCATCCTCTCCTATCTGCCGTGGACGCTAGGCCTGCTCTTGGTCGCGACGACCTTGAGCTTCTTCGTCGGCACCGCGCTCGGCATTTGGATAGCCTGGCGCCGCGGCTCGTGGTTTGAATGGGTACTGCCCGCCGCCACCTTCTTCCAGGCGCTTCCCTACTTCTTCCTTGCACTCGTGCTCGTCCTCATCTTCGGCCAGACCGGGACGATGCTCAAGTGGTTTCCAAGCCTCTTCGGTTACGACATCTACGTTGTCACGCCAGGGCCGAACTGGCCCTACATCAGCAGCGTCATCGGCCACGCGATCCTGCCCGCCGCGACGGTGGTCCTCGCCTCCATCGCGGGATTCATCCTGTCGATGCGCAACCAGATGGTCACCACCATGGACGAGGACTTCGTCCTGGTGGCCGCGGCCAAAGGTCTGCCCACCAGAACCGTCATCTGGTACGCGGCGCGCAACGCGCTTCTGCCAGTGGTCTCCAACTTCACGATCGCCATCAGCCTGGTGGTCGCCGGCCAGATCCTGGTCGAGATCGTCTTCAACTATCCCGGGATCGGCTTCCATCTCTTTGATGCCCTCGCCAAGCTCGACTACTCATTGGTGCAGGGGATCTTCGTGGTCATCACCCTGGTGGTGCTCGGCGCCAACCTGCTCGCGGATGTCGTCTATGTCCTGATCGATCCTCGCACGAGGCAGACGGCCTGACCATGACGATCGATAGCACCGCCCTGACCCAGGCTCCGGTCGCCGGTCCGGCCCCAAAGCCGATGCTCCCGAAGATGGGAGCCCTGCGGTTGCCGCGCTCCCCGAAAGTGATCGCCGGCCTGGTGATGCTGGCTCCCTTCGCCGTGTTTGCCGTCATCGGTCAATGGATTTCACCTTACTCGCCGAACGCGACCGACCCGAAGCACTGGGTGCAGCACGTCCTGGTTCCCGGCACCGGGCCGGGCACCGGCATACCAGCCAACTACTATCCACTCCCGCTGCCGCCCTCCGCCGCCCACTGGCTTGGCACCACAGTGTTTGCCCAGGACGTGTTGTCACAGGTCCTGGTTTCCACGCAGGCCACGCTGTTCGTCGGCCTTCTCGCGGCAGCGATCGCCACGGTCCTGTCCATCCTGTTCGGAGTCTCTGCGGGCTACTTCGGCGGCAACACCGACGAGGTGCTTTCGCTCATCTCCAACGTTTTCCTCGCGATCCCAGGACTTCCGCTGCTGATCGTGCTGGCCGACTACGTGCCGACCGCGGGCTCGAGCATCTTGCTCGTCGCGTTCATCATCGCGGTGACGGCGTGGGCCTACAGCTCGCGCGTGCTGCGCGCCCAGACCCTGTCCTTGCGCAACCGCGACTTCGTCGAGGCCGCACGGGTTTCAGGCGAGGGGCGTCTCCGGATCATCCTCGCCGAGATCCTCCCCAACCTCGTCCCGATCGTCGCCGCGTCCTTTCTGTTCACCACCCTCTACGCCATCTACGCGTACGTGGCGATCTCATTCCTCGGGCTTGGCGGTTCGCCGACCTCGTCGCCGGCCGGCCTGTGGAACTGGGGCGAGATGCTGCGCGAGGGATTCGCCAACAACGCCATCCGCGGTGGGTGGTGGTGGTGGTGGGCCCCTCCCGGCCTGTGCGTCGCTCTCCTTGGCACGGGGCTCGCCCTGGTGAACTTCGGCATCGACGAGTTCATCAACCCGCGCCTCCGCGTCGCCGGCCTCACGCGAAAGGCGGCCCAGAAAGCCGGCATCACCTCGCACGCCAAGTTGGGCATGACCCCGGTCGCGGGCACCCGGCCCGCCGTGCCAACACTGGCAGCACGCGCGCAGAGCGCAGGCGATGCAGTGCTCGAGATCCATGGGCTCAGCGTCGACTACGGCTACGGCGACGATGCCGTCCACGCGGTCGTGGATTGCGACTTGGTCCTCCGGCGCGGCAAGGTGCTCGGCCTCGCCGGCGAGAGCGGCAGCGGCAAGACCACGCTGGCCCTTGCCGCGATTCGCTTGTTGCGGACTCCGGCCGTGATCGCCGGCGGACAGGTGTTGTTCCACTCCAAGCCGGTCGGAGGAGGCGGACCGAGCGGCACGATCGATATGCTCGCCTCGGACGAAGAGGAGCTGCGCTCGGTGCGGTGGTCGGAGATCTCCGTCGTCCTGCAGAGCTCGATGAATGCGCTCAACCCTGTGATCACCATCGGCGCGCAGTTCGACGACCTGCTGCGCGTGCACCGCCCACATCTCTCGCGCTCGGCGCGCCTGGCGAGGTCGGGAGAGCTGCTCGACATGGTGGGGATTAACGCCGACCGGCTGCGCAGCTATCCCCACGAGCTGTCGGGCGGGATGCGGCAGCGGGCGATGATCGCGCTCGCGCTCGCGCTTGAGCCCCAGGTCATGATCCTGGACGAGCCGACGACGGCCCTGGACGTCGTCACCCAGCGGGAGATCCTCGAGGAGCTCGTCGGTCTGCGCGACCGGCTCGGCTTCGCCGCGCTCTTCATCACGCACGACCTCTCCTTGTTGGTCGAGCTCGCCGACGAGATCGCGGTCATGTATGCAGGCCGGCTCATGGAGCGGGCGCCCGCGGCCGCATTGTTCAATGCCCCGCGGCTGCCGTACACGCACGGACTCATCCACTGCTTCCCGCCTATGCATGGCAAGCGCGAGCGAATGCAGGGCATTCCGGGGTCGCCGCCAGACCTCAGGGATCTGCCGCAGGGCTGCGCTTTCCATCCGCGCTGCGCGTGGGCGCTGGACCAATGCCGGCACGACGTGCCGCAGCTGGAGCCGCTGAACGGGTCGGCGAGGGAAGTCGCCTGCTGGCTTCACAGGGGCGATGCGAAAGTCCCCGCGGAGCTGGCCCGACCGGATCCCGGCGTCGCCGAGGTCCGCGCGCGATGAGTGTGGTGACACCGGTGCTGGAAGGTCGCGATCTCACGAAGTACTTCTGGGTCAGGCAGGGCCGCGGTCCGCTGGCGCGGCGGGTGCCCGTGCACGCCGTGGATCGGGTGTCGGTGCGTCTTGACGCTGGGAAGGTCACGGCGCTGGTGGGCGAAAGCGGGGCGGGCAAGACGACCATCGCGCGGCTGCTCGCGAAGGTCATTAAGCCTGACGAGGGAGAGATTCTTCTCGACGGCCGGCGGGCGCCACGAGGCAGGCCGCGCTCGTACGCGGCCAAGGTCCAGATGGTCTTCCAGGACCCATTCGCCTCGCTGAACCCGGTGCGCACAATCCGCCATCACCTCATCCGGCCGCTGGAGATCCACCACATGGCGGGCGGCAAGCCGGATGCCGCAGTGGCCGAGCTTCTGCGCCGTGTGGCTCTCAGGCCGCCCGAAAACTTCACTGGCAAGTTTCCGCACGAGCTCTCAGGCGGTCAGCGGCAGCGCGTCGCCATCGCGCGCGCGTTGGCGGTGCGTCCTCGCGTTCTGATCGCCGACGAGCCGGTGTCGATGCTCGACGTGTCGATCCGCCTGGGCGTGCTCAACCTGCTCGCCGAGCTTCGCGACGAGGAGCGTCTCGCCATCCTCTACGTGACCCATGATATCGCCTCGGCGCGGTATCTCGCCGACACCATCGTCGTCATGTACGCGGGACAGCTCGTGGAGTCGGCCCCGAGCACCAGCCTGACCGACAGTCCGGCGCACCCTTACACGCAGCTCCTGCTATCTGCGGCGCCGGATCCCGACCGGGTGACTCCGCCGCACCTGCAGGGACGTGGCGCGCCACCGAGCCTGAGCGCGCCGCCAAGCGGCTGCCGCTTCCACCCGCGATGTCCGTTCGTGATGGACATCTGCAAGCGCGAGGTCCCGCCGAACATCGCCGTCTCTCCGGGCCACGTCGCCGCTTGCTGGCTCCATGTCAACGCGGCCGACCGAGGCGGCAGCGAAAACGGCGTCCTTGCAACCCCCAGCGCATCGATGGAGAACGAAATAAAGAGGTGAGGAAGGTTGGATGTAACCCTGGTGTTTCGGTCGCCGCCGGTCGTCGGTGGCGATGGAGGGAGCTGGTGTCCCCGTTTCGGTACCCCGTCCAAAATGCGCCGCCCGTCAGCGGGCTGTTCGTCATGGAGGTGACAAATCGATGAATCGGAGATCGTATCTGTGGCTGGTCGTGGGCGCGGCTTTGGCCGTGGCGGCCAGCGGTTGCAATCCGGCGTCGACCGCAGGGACGGCGACGGGAGGCAAAGCGCTGATCGCTGAGCCGACGACAGGCGTGACTTTTTCGCAGGACTTCAACCCTTACGACACGAACTCGGTTTCTTCCAGCATGGGCACGCGGACGCTGGTCAACGAGCCGCTGGTGGAGTACGACCAGCTCGATGCGACCGACAGCGGCACGCACTACTGGCTGGCGACTGGATACGTGTTCCAGAACGGCGGCAAGGATCTCCAGGTCACCATCCGCCAGAACGTGAAGTTCAACGACGGCTCGGCATTCGGCCCGGCTGACGTCGCCGCCACCTTCAAGGCCCTCGAGAACCCGAAGATGGACACCACTGGCGTGCCGCCGCAGGCGTCGGACCCGACAGTGTCCGGGAACACGGTGACGCTCCACTTCACGAACGCCCAGTACACCGGACTCTTTCCGATCCTGGGCAACACCTACATCCTCAAGGCGTCGGTCGCACAGCAGATCGCCGCTAACCCGACGATGACGATCGCCAACCCGGTTGGTACGGGCCCCTTCATGTTGAAGAGCTACTCGAGCTCGCTGATCAAGTGGAAGCCGAACCCGAACTACTGGGGCGGCACTCCGCCGGAATCCGAGATTGACACCCCGTCCATCGCCACCAACGCCGCGGCGAGCGACGCGCTCGTGAGCGGTCAGCTGGACTGGGCCGGCAACGACATCCCCAACGTCTACGCGAACTACGTCAACCTGAACCCACTCACCAACCACGCCTGGTTTGCCGCGGGCAGCACCGTCACGCTCTGGTTCAACCTGAACCCAGGCAACGGCGGCGCCTCGGGAATCAACGAGGCTGCGGTCCGCAAGGCCGTCAGCTACGGCGTGGACCGCAACGCTCTCGCGCAGCTGGGCGAGTCGGGCTACGAGCAGCCCGCGAGCTCGACGAGCGCGCTCATTCTGCCCAACCAGAAGGCCTTCCTTCCGAGCGACGGCAGCATGGCAAATGACCTTTCGGTTAGCGGCAGCGTGCCGGACGCCGCCACGGCCAAGGCAGACAACCTGCCGGCAGGCGCCGACGTCTACGACATCCTCACCGCCGGCGGCTGGAGTGCTCCGGCGAGCTCTCACTACGACAGCGCGACCGGAACCTTCAAGTCGGGCGGGAACTGCGATGGCAGCAACCGTGCCAACTGCTGGACCAAGGGTGGCAAGATCATCAAGTTCTCGGTCTACGACCCAGTGCCCTTCTCCGACTACTGGGAAAACGCCGCGCTCATGTCACAGGAGCTTCAGCCCCTGGGCATGGACGTGACCACCAAGCCCGCGCAGGGCTACTCCGACTGGAACACCAACATCACCTCGCAACCCTCGCAGTGGCAGACGGCCATCCACTGGGGCTCGGGCGGCAGCATCCCGTACATCCAGTACCAGAACTGGCTTGACAACACGGACGCCAACTCGACCGCGCATTTCATCGGTTACTCGAACCCGGCGGCGCAGTCGGCGCTGACGCAGTACGCGAGCACCGATCCCAGCAACACGGGCGCCCTGTACCCGATCGTGCAGCAGCTCGAGAAGATCATGTCGACCGACGTGCCTGAGGCTCCGCTGCTTTATGGCGCCGACTGGAACGTTTTCAGCAGCGCGAAGTACACCGGCTGGCCCAACCAGTCGCAGCCGTACATGAACCCGTCGCCCAGCGACCCGCAGATGCCTTACATCCTGATGCAGCTCAAGCCGGTTTCCTGAGCCTGCAGATTCAAGACAATGTCGCGGCCGGCAACGTGCCGGCCGCGATCTTCCACAATCGAGGAGAAACGTTATGACCGGTATTGCCACAGGGGTACATGGCGATGAGTCGGGGCTGGTAGCCCGGCTGTCGCTCGAGCAGAAGGTCCGCCTGCTGACGGGCCTGGACTCGTGGGTGCTCCATGGCGAGAGCGCGGTCGGCCTGCGTCCCATGGTGCTTTCCGACGGCCCCGCCGGCGTGCGCGGAACACGTTTCGACTCGGCCAATCCGTCCACGTCGCTGCCCTCCCCGATCGGGCTCGGTGCCACGTGGGACGAGCGATTGATCGAAGAGCTCGGCCGTGCGCTCGGGCGCGAGGCGCGGTCAAAAGGCATCGACGTGGTCCTCGGCCCAACCGTCAACATTGTCCGCACCCCGCTCAACGGCCGCGGTTTCGAGTGCTTCTCCGAGGACCCACTGCTGACCTCCCGCATCGCGGTCGCCTATGTGCGCGGCGTGCAGTCGGTGGGTGTCGGGGCCACGGTGAAGCACTACGTGGCGAACGATTCGGAGACGGAGCGGCGGACTTACGACGCTCGCGTCAGCGAGCAGGTGCTCAGGGAGCTGTACCTGCCGCCCTTCGAAGCGTGCGTGGCCGAGGCGGACGTCTTTCTCGTGATGGCCGCCTACAACTCAGTCAACGGCGCCTTCATGACCACCAACCTGGTTCTGCTGCGCGACCTGCTCAAGACGGAATGGGGATTCCAGGGGGTAGTGGTGTCGGACTGGTCGGCCACCAGCACGACTGTGGCGAGCGCGATCGGAGGGCTTGACCTAGTGATGCCGGGGCCGGATGGGCCGTGGGGCGAGCTGCTGGTCGCAGCGGTGCGCGCCGGCACGGTGCCCGAGGCCGAGGTCGACGACAAGGTGTCGCGGCTGCTGGGCCTCGCCCGGCGTGTCGGCGCTCTCAACGGGGCGGCCCCTGACGACGGTTCTCACGCCCAGGTGGCGCCAATGCTCGTTGACCCGCAACTCCTGCGTGAGGCCACCGCGCGATCCTTCGTTCTGCTCACCAATCCAAATCGACTCCTGCCTTTGGAAATCGGCAAGGTCCGAAAGATCGCGCTGATCGGCCCCAATGCCATCGACCCCACGACCCAGGGCGGCGGCAGCGTGCGCGTCCTGCCGTCGGTCCGCACCGACCTCGCGAAGTCGATGCGCGATGCGTTCGGAGTCGCGGCGGTCAGCGTGCACCAGGGTTGCCTGACCAGCGCCACGACCGCGGCACCGGCGCAGGGAAGTCTCAACGACCCGGTCAGTGGGGAGGAGGGCGTACGCCTCGAGGCGCGGACGGCGGATGGCGCGGTCGTTCACGACGAGCACTTCCCGAGAAGCGTGGTCACCTGGTGGGACGGCCTGCCGGCGGCGGTACATCTTCCGGGCTCCATCCTTGCGCTGCGCGCGCGATACCGGCCTGAGGTCGACGGCCCGCACGTCCTGGGTGTGTCAGGCGTGGGCCTGCTGCGCGTCAGCGTTGACGGCACGCTGCTGGCTGAGGCCACGAACCTGCCGCCCCGAGACGTGGTGGAGGCGCTGTCACGGCCGCCCGAGCTCCGCGTGCCGTTGCAGCTCAAGGCCGGCCGAGGGGTCGAGGTGAGCTTCGAGCACGGCCCGAACGCTCGAGGCCACAGCCAGGGTTTCGCTGCGATGCGTCTTGGCATCACGCCAAGAGTCGATGATGAAAGCCTGCTCGACGAAGCTGTCCGGGCCGCCGCCGAGGCCGATGTGGCCGTGGTTGTGGTCGGGTCGCCGGATGGGACGGAGAGCGAGGGCTACGACAGGGAGACGATGGCGCTGCCAGGGCGGCAGGACGAGCTGGTGAGGCGGGTCGCCGCCGCCAACCCGAGCACGGTGGTGGTGGTCAACTCAGGCATGCCCGTGCTGATGCCGTGGGCCGCCGATGTCGCGGCCATCATCCAGGTTTGGTTCCCGGGCCAGGCCTTCGGGGATGCGCTGGCCGATGTGCTGGTGGGAGGCGCTGAGCCAGGCGGGCGCCTCCCGGTGTCGGTGCCTCGCGCGGAGGCCGACTCGCCGGTGCTCGATGCCCACCCACAGGCGGGCGCCCTGACCTACGGCGAGGGGCTGCTGGTCGGCTACCGCGGCTACGACCGAAGTGGGGCTGACCCGCAGTTCTGCTTCGGCCACGGCCTGGGCTACACCGAGTGGAGCTACGGGTCCATCGCGCTCGATACCGACTCCATCAAGCCAGAAGAGGATCTTCACCTGCGGCTGACCGTCCGCAACTCTGGCCGCCGTACCGGGCGCGAAGTGGTGCAGATTTATGTCGAGGGACCAGATGACGATCCCAACCGTCCGCACCGCGTACTCGCTGCGTTCTCTTCGGTCGTAGCAGGCCCAGGCGAGCAGTCGGAGGTGCGGTTGACGGTGCCGTCGCGCTCGTTCGCCCGATTCGACGAGGCGCGGCGCGATTGGGCTTGGCGTCGAGGGGCCTACAAGGTGCACGCGGGACGTTCGTCCCGCGACCTCAGGCTGATCACGGAGGTGGTGCTGCGATGAGCTAGGGCTTCGGGACGGGACGTGGGGAGTGTTCTTGTCGTTAAGGGGGCATCCGATTGGCTGCGGATGAAGCACAGGAGATGACGAGATGATCGTGCGCAAATTCTTTTCCCGGTGGCACTCGATACTGATGGTGGGCGCTCTTGTCGTCAGCGCTTTTGTGACCACTGGCGGCGGTGTCGCCACCGCGTTGGCGTCGCCGAGCCAACCCACCTTCGGCTCCAGCGTCTACATCTTCAATCCGAGCATGCCACAAAACCAGATTCAGGCCACTGTCGATGGGATCGCGAGCCAGCAGGTGCCAAACCAGTTCGGGACGCAGAGGTATGCCCTGCTGTTCGAGCCTGGCACTTACGGATCGAGTTCCGACCCTCTCAACTTTCAGGTCGGCTATTACACGGAGGTTGCGGGCCTGGGCCTGTCGCCAAACGATGTAGTGATCAACGGGTCCGTTTACGCGCGCAACCAGTGCTCCGGCGGCCAGTGCACGGCGCTGGAGAACTTCTGGCGATCGCTGTCGAACCTGACCATCAACGTGACCACCCCTGGATTCGGATGCTACAGCGGCGAATTCTGGCCAGTCTCGCAGGCGGCGCCGATGCGCAGAGTCCACGTCAACGGGCTCGTCACCCTCATGGACTACTGCACGGGGCCATCGTTCGCCAGCGGCGGGTTCATCGCCGATTCAGAGTTCGACGGCAGCGTGGTGATCAACGGGTCGCAGCAGCAGTGGGTGACCAGGAACAGCAACGTCGACACGTGGACCAACGGCGTATGGAACCAGGTGTTCTCGGGCGTCGTAGGTGCGCCGGCCCAGTGCTTCCCGTGCGGCAACCAGTACACGACCCTTGCGACCAGCCCGGTGACGCGAGAGGCGCCTTATCTCTATGAGGACACTCCAAATCGCTTCAGCGTCTTCGTGCCCAGCGTGCAGCACGACTCGGCCGGAACGACGTGGGCCGGCGGCCAAACGCCGGGCACCTCCCTGCCGATCGAGAGCTTCTTCGTCGCCCAGCCGACCGACTCCGCGGCGACAATCAACGACGCGCTGCACCGCGGCAAGAACCTAATCCTGACCCCGGGCATCTACCAGCTCGACCAGACGATCGAGGTGACTCGCCCCGACACCGTGGTGCTCGGGCTGGGCTTCCCGACCCTCGTTCCGGAAAACGGAATCGTGTCAATGAACCTGGCTAGCGCGAAGGGAATCATGCTGTCGGGGCTGATCTTCGACGCCGGCACGACGAACTCCCCGATGCTGCTGCAGGTGGGGAGCGGGCATGCGCGGAGCGACAACAAGGCGACCGACCCGACGACCCTCTCCGATGTGTTCTTCCGCATCGGCGGCGCAACACCGGGCAAGGCGACGACAAGCCTGGTCGTCAACAGCAACAACGTGATCCTCGATGACATCTGGGCGTGGCGAGCCGACCACGGCAACGGGGTGGGCTGGACCAGCAATACCGCCGATACCGGTGTGGTCGTCAACGGTGACAACGTGACCGCGTACGGCCTGTTCGTCGAGCACTACCAGAAGTACGAAGTGATCTGGAACGGGAATGGCGGCACCGACGTGTTCTTCCAGAACGAGATGCCCTACGACCCGCCCAGCCAGTCGGCGTGGATGGAAGCCGCGGGTGTCGACGGTTGGGCGGCCTTCAAGGTTGGAGACAGCGTGACCAGCTTCGCGGGGTACGGAATGGGGAGCTACAGCTTCTTCAACCAGGGCGTGGACATCTTTGCCGCGCATGCGTTCGAGGTCCCCAACACCCTGCCAGCCTCAAGCCTTAACGACCTTCTGACCATCTTCCTCGACGCGACGCATGGCAAAGGCGGCATCCTGAACGTCGTTAACAACACTGGCGGGTCGTCGACGATCGCCAACCCGGACGTCCCGGTCACGGTGGTGAGCTACCCGTGACTGCCTGACCCTTCTTTCGACTTCATAGCGGCAGCGTAGGGGTTGGCTGGCTGAGATCGAAGCAGTCAGCCATCCCGTTGGCGGCGGCGATAGAACCGAACTTAAATCGTCCGGGCCGAGCCGCTGCGGAATGGTCGCGTCAGAGTTCGGCAACGCAGCGGCGTTCAGCACCGGCTCATTCGGGTCGTCGGCCCCTCGGCGATCGATGGTCTGGGCCAGGCGCGCGGTGCTTATCTACCGAGGTCGCACCAGCGACATTGGCTAGGCTGAATAGGTGAACGTTCAGATCGAGCGCGTTCCGTGGACGCCTCAGCTATATCGCGTTATGGCGGGGCTTATGGTCTCGCTCTTTGTTGCCGCCATGGACTCAACCGTCGTCGGTACTGCTCTGCCGACGATCGCTCGCGATCTTGGCAGTTTTCAGCTTTATCCCTGGATCGTCGCCGGTTATCTCATCACGGCCACGACCACCGTGCCTCTTTGGGGTCGCCTCGCTGACCTGCACGGTCGGCGTCGGGTTCTGCTCGTCGGGATCGTGGTGTTCATCGTCGCTTCCGCGCTTTGCGCGACCAGCCCCTCCATGATCTGGCTCATCGCCTTTCGCACTCTTCAGGGGATCGGGGCTGGTTGTATTCAGCCCCTCGTTTTCACCATCCTCGGTGACATCTTTCCGCTCAAGCAGCGCGCTCCCCTGTCTGGGCTCTTCAGCAGCATGTGGGCGATCGCCGCGATCATCGGGCCCGCCCTCGGCGCGATCTTCGTATCCACTATCGGCTGGCGCTGGATCTTCCTCATCAACCTCCCCCTCGGAGTGGTGGCGACTGCGCTCGTCTGGGGTTATAAGGAGCGGCGGCCTGAGAAGTCCGGTGTTCGCCGGCTCGACGTCCGCGGCTCGCTCCTGCTCACCGCGGGGGTTGTCCTCCTTCTCGTCGGTCTCGGGGCCGGCAGCCAGTCGGCCACGCCCAATTGGCTGCTTGTTGTCGCTGCCGTTGTCGTTCTCGCGTTGTTTGCGCGCGTGGAGTGGGGCAGTGCTAGCCCCACGGTGCCTCTCGATCTGCTCCGCAACCGCATCATCGGTCCGGCCATTGCCGTCGGCGCCCTCATGGGCACCGTCATGTTCGGTATCACCACCTACGTGCCGCTCTGGGTGCAGGAGGTGCAGGGCGGTTCGCCCTTTGACGCCGGCGCTGCGGTTGGTGCGATGTCGATCGGCTGGCCCGTGGTCTCAGCCCTCGCCGGGATCTTCATGGTTCGTATCGGTTACCAGCGGCTCGTCGTCGCCGGGTCGCTCGCATTGGTGGTCGGCACTCTCATGCTCGCCGTTGGGTCTCCCGATCGTGGCTTCGTTTGGACCGGCGCCGCTTCGCTTGTCATTGGCTCCGGCATGGGCGCCATCGCCGCGCCTTTGCTCATCGTGATTCAGAACATCGTCGAGTGGAGCCGGCGTGGCGCCGCCACCGCGCTTAATCAGTTTTCTCGCACCATCGGTGGCGCCGTCGGCGTCTCACTGATGGGCGTGCTGCTGCAGGGCTATGTCAACTCGAGCAAAGATCCTCTCGGTGCGCGGGTACAGCTCCAGGCTGGGCTGCACGCTGATTTCGTTGTCCTCGTCGTGCTTGCGGCTTTGATGCTCGCGATCGCCATCGCGATCCTCGTGGTGGCGCGACGGGCAGACAAAGATAAGGAGCGGGTTGCGGCGGCCGCCGGGTCGGTCGGCGCGAGCGCGGACTAGGGCGATGGGTAGGAGAAACGCGAGCCGCTCGTAGGCGTGTCAACGCGGCTGCTTGAAGCAGGACCCTTTGCGGCTTGCACGTTGCATGCGGTCATGAGTCCGACTGCCAGGGCGACGACTGCCAACCTGCGGATGAATCTAGAAGTCAACCGACGAATGGTAGTTGCGCCGGCCGGCGCGATGCCGGCCCGCGCGTTTGGTTGTCCGATTACCTGGACTCTTCCATCTTCAGGATTCCGAATGCTGCGCCCTGCGGGTCGCTCACGATTGCGAAGCGGCCGCCGGGCATGTCCATCGGCGACAACATTTCCTTGCCGCCGTGCTCGATCACTTTGTCGAACGCCTTGTCGACGTTTTCGACGTTGAAGTAAACCAACCAGTAGCTCGGAACCTGCTCCGGCACCATGGCGTTCATCTCCGTGCCGCCCGCGACGCTGTCGCCGTGCAGCTGGAACTCGGTGTACTCGCCGCTCTGGCCTTCGCCCATCGGGCTCTTCTTCTCGCCCCAGCCGAACAGCTTCTTGTAGAACGGCTCGGCCTTTTCGAAGCCGCGCGCGTTGAGCTCGGCCCAACCCATTGCGTTTGAGTCCGTCGACTGCACGCCCTGCATTTTGCCGGCCTGCCACAGGCCAAGGTAGGCGCCGCTCGGGTCCTGAATGATGGCCATATGGCCCTGGTCGCCGACTTCCATCACCGGGGCGATGATCTTGCCGCCTGCGGCCTCCGCCTTCTTGGCCGTCTCAGCAGCGTCTGGTGTGCCGATGTACACCGTCCATGCAGTCGGGGCTTCATCCATTTGCTTCGGGCCGATGCCCGCCACGTCCTTGCCGCCGGCCTTCGCCAGCGCGTAGCCGCCGTACTGCGGGTCAGGGTTGACTTCGACCTTCCAGCCGAAGATCGCGGAGTAGAACTTCCTGGCCCCCTCGGGATCGCTTGTCGATAGGTCCGTCCATACGGGCTTGTGGGCTACTGCGGTTTTGGCTTCTGCCATATGTCGCCTCCTTGAATCCCCGTGATTGCCAAATGCAAACCCATTACAGCAGTGGTGGGTAAAGCGCTGTTTAAGAGTTAGCGATGGCGAAATCGGTCGTCACGTTGACTCCGTTACGTAGCGTCTGCAGGGTTGAGCAGTAGCGCTCCGCACTGCCCAGCATACGCCGTGCTCGCTCCTCGTCCAGCCCTTCTTTTAGCTTTACTCGGGTGCACATCCGGATCCCTGTTGCGCCTATCGGAACATCACGATCGGTGGCCATCGTGCCCCTGAAATCCCAGTCCATGTCCACCTGCACCTCGACCCCTTCCAGCTCGATGCCCATGTTCGCCGCGACCGATCTCAAAGTGCTCTCCTCACAGATCGCCAGGGCCGCCGCCAGGATGTCGCCTGAGCACGGTGTGTCGCCGGCGCCTTCCGCGGCGGGGTGGAGGCCCGATCTGATGACGACGCTCGAGTGCTCCGTTGGTGCCACGGCGCAGTGGCGCGGGTCAGACATGTCCGCGGGCACGCTTTTGGCGGAGGTGGTGACCAGCGCGGTTTTCGGGTCGGTTTTGTAGCTCTCTTTCAAGGGGCCTGGATCGCTTTGAGGTCGATGGAGTAGGGCATGACGATATTCTGCGCCAACCCAGAATCCGACTCTACGATTAAATAACTTGACAAATCACTACTCCGGCCTTAATAATCTCAAGTCAGTGATGGCAAAGACTCAAGAATGGCAAGAGCTCACCAAGATCACCCAGGGTCGACAGGTGGTCGTGGAGCGGGTTCGCCTTGGCGAGAGTGGGGCTGCCGTCGAAGGGGCGTGGGAGCTGCCCCAGCTCGCTCGCCTCAGCGCCGAGGACCAGGTGTTCGTGATCGCGTTCGTCAGGTCGCACGGCTCCATCAAAGAGATGGAGAGGGTGTTCGGGGTCAGCTACCCGACCATCAAGGCGCGGCTGAACCGCATCGGCGAACAACTCGAATTTGTTGAAACCAACCCCGCGCCGTCGCGCCTGGAGATCCTCGAGCGGCTTCGCCGCGGCGAGGTTACGGCCGACGTCGCTGTTCGCCTCTTGGAGGAGTTGAAATGACAGAAGAGCGCAGGCAGATCCTTGAGATGTTGGCCGAGGGCAAGATCAACGCGGGCGAGGCCGACCGCCTCCTTGGCGCGCTCGGTGGTGGGTCCGCCACCGCCACGGCGAGCGCGGTTCAGGCCAGGCCGTTGCCCAAGTTCATTCGGGTGATGGTGGACGCCAAGGAGGGGAACAAGGACAAGCCCGTTCACGTGAACATCCGGGTGCCGATCGCCCTTTTGCGCGCGGGGGTCCGGTTGGCCAGCCTCGTGCCGGCGGTGGCCCAAGAGAGGGTGAACGAGGAGCTTCGGAAGAATGGGGTTGATTTCGACATCAGGAACATCAAGCCCGAGAACATCAACGAGGTCATCGACCAGCTCCAGGACCTGTCGGTGGACATCGACCACGAAGAAGACGACGTCAAGGTCCGGATTTTCTGCGAGTAGGCGGCACGGGGCGCCCAGGCGTGCCAACCTGGGCGTCCCCTCCGGGCCGCTGCGCGGCACCCCCGCGCCGCCGCGCTCTCGGGCGCGGCCTTTCTCTTGCCCCTGCGTTTAGGGGATTCAGATCCAGTTCTCATTTGATACCTTGCGTTGGCCATGCTCGAGACTGCCTTCACCCGCCTTGTCGGTTGCACGGTGCCCATCCAGCTCGCGGGCATGGGCAACATCCTTTCTCCCGAGCTCGCCGCCGCGGTCTCCAACGCCGGCGCCTTCGGCCAGGTCACCTTCGCCGGCGTCGAGCTGGACGAGGTGAAGGTGCGGCTCGACCGCCTTACCTCGCTGACGTCCAAGCCTTTCGGCGTCAATCAGCTCATCCCTTACCTGGACCGCGACGTCCTCGACTACTCCGCCCACAAGGCCAAGGTCATCGACTTCTTCTGGGGAGATCCCGACCCTGAGCTCGTCCGAATCGTCCATGAGGCCGGCGCGCTTGCCTCCTGGCAGGTCGGCTCCGTGGTCGAGGCTATGGCCGCCGAGAAGGCTGGTTGCGATTTCATCATCGCTCAGGGCGTCGAGGCCGGCGGCCACATCCGGGGCACGCTCGGCTTGATGCCGCTGCTGGCGCAGGTGCTGGATAAGGTTTCGATCCCCGTGCTCGGCGCCGGTGGCATCGGTAGCGGGCGAGTGATGGCGGCGGTGCTGGCGTCGGGTGCGGCGGGCGTGCGCATGGGCACGCGTTTCATCGCCGCCGCCGAGTCCAATGCACATCCGGACTACGTAAGGGCGATTATCTCCGCGCAGGCTGAGGACAGCGTCCGCACCAACCGCTTCGAGGTCGAATGCCCGCTGTGCCCGTCCACACATGGCGTGTTGAGGTCGGCGCTCGATGCCGCCGAGGCGTTCGACGGTTCGTTTGTCGCTGAGCTCAACGGCGAGCCCATCGCCAAGTTCCGTGGCATCCCGCCCTTCAAAGGCTTCATCGGCAACATCGGCGCCATGGCGTGCTACGCCGGGCAGTCGGTGGGCGAGGTGCGCGGCGTGCAGCCCGCGGCCGAGATCGTGGCGGAGCTGGCCGATCAGGCCGAGCGGCTCCTCAAAGGCACCGCTACCGCGCCAGTCTGAGCCCCGAACCGGCTGCTAGGCCTTGGACGTCAAGCAGTAATAGGTCACGTTCGAGATGAACGAGCCGTTGAACATGGTCAGCGTCCCGTTCCACGGTCCCTTGAAGTAGTACTTCCGGGTGCCGTCGACCGTCATCGTGAAGTTGCACGCGCCGCTGGCCGCGACCTTGTTCACGTCCGCGCTCACCGTGAGCTTGATGTCCTTGGTGGGGTCGCTGGTTAAAGTCATCACATAGCGGGTGTAGTCGATCTCCCCGTATCCAGGCATGTTGAAGAAGTAGATGAAGCCCGGCTGGTTCGCCGCATAGTACGTGTGACTCAGGCAACCCTTAACTGCGTTCAGCGCCTTGTCGCACGTGCCGAACGCTTTCTTGATGGCCAACTTCGCGGCTGCTGTCGCGGTCGCGCTGATCGTGCTTGGAAACACGACTGACGCACCCGCGACGATCGCGTCAGCGTCGGCGGAAGCTTGGTCATAGAGAGGGGTGGCGTCCATCGTCACCTTGTGGAAGCCCTGCATGACCTGGATATTCGACAGAGCACCTTGTGGCAGCCCCAAGCCATCCACCGCGATGCTGCCTGGCTGGTTGGGAAGGGTCACGTTGATCGATTGGAACGGGATGTCGATCCGCCACGAGTTGTAGAAGTTGTAGTGAACGCGAGCCAGGTCGCGGTGCAGCGTGTACGCCTGCACAACGTGATGTCCGGCCCAGGTCAATGTGACGTTGACTGTGGTCGTGTTGCTGTCAACGACCGTGGTCGATGCGACGTTGACGTCCTGGATGTCCGTGTTCTGCGGGATCGCAAGCATCGCCTTCAGGCCGCCCTCGTCGAAGTACTCGCTGTAGGATCCATCGCCCCTTAGGAAGTTGGCGTTCGCGAGCATGTAGGCCGTGTTAGCGCTTTTCTGGGCGGCGAAGTAGTCGGTGACGGTCCTCTGAGCGCTGTAGGTGCTCATCAAGGAGGAATTGGCCAGCACAGCCATGACTCCGCCCACGGCGAGGAGCAGCACCAGGACGAGGCCGATGATCAGCAGCAGCCGGCCCGTATGGCGTTGCCTTGCCGGCGGAGGAGCTACCGGGTAGGGCGTGTATAGCTGGGGCGGCGGAGCATAGGCAGCGGGTGTGGAGAAGGCCGGTTGGGGGTAGGCGGGCGGGGGTGAGGCGACCGGCGGCTGCCCTTCGGCGCCTTGGGCTGCGCTACTCCCTGGTTCCGCTGGGTTCTCGCCCTCCACGACTTCCGGCGCCACGATACTCCCGAAAGGGCGGGAGCAACCGGATTCGGGGACTTAGAAGGTCACCTCGATCAGGGGGCTGGTCTCGACCATGTTCTCCAGGTCCGTGCGCTTCCAGATCTTGGCGACGTGGGGGAGGACCTTGCGACGCTCCGCCTCTTCGCCGATGACCCGGGCGGTGGCTGGAAGGTCGGCGCCGACAGCGCCCTTCAGGTGGAAGGTGAAGTGCGGGTCCTTCTTGAGGTTGGCCAGCCAGCCGCGGGGGAAGCCGGGCATCCCGCTTATGTAGGTCTTGCCGTCGATCTTGTGGAAGACGATCTCGATTCGGCGCGGCCGGCCGGACTTGGCGCCTGCCGTCGTGATGTCGATTACGCCGCCGTGGGAGAGGGCTTTGGCGATTTCAGGGGAAATGGTGGCTTTGTTCACAAGTTCTACAACTGGGGGTGGCAGCTTTTGATTCACGGTACCGCCGGACACCCCTCCGGTCCTGCGGGGACCACCCGGCGCACCACGAGCATGGAACCCCGAAGGATGCGGGCAGGACAGATCTCCCGGCTGGTTTGGAATAACCCTGAACTAGGTAATATTGAAGTACTTCAGAGATGCATGAGCCCTTTATCGAGAGCGACGCGAACGGCTGTCTTTTCGACCGCCGGATCCGCGAGCGCCTGAAGCTGGGCACGAGCCTGGACGAGGTTGACACCACCGAGGCGCTGGCCGCCCTTCGGACCGCCTCCCACGCCCTTCACAACGCGATGGACCGCTGGCTCGAGCGCCACGGCCTCAGCGAGAGCCGCATGGGCGTCCTCTGGCGCCTGCGGGACAAAGATTCCATCACCCTCGGCGACCTGGCCCAGGAGCTGGACGTCAGCCCTCGAAACATCACGGGGTTGATCGACCACCTCGAAGCCGACGGCTTCGTCGAGCGCTTGCCAGACCCCGAGGACCGCCGTGCGATTCGGGTTCGCCTCGCCGCACCTGGCAAGCAGAAGCTCAGCGACATCAAAACCGAGATGGGTGGCCAGCAACATGGCCTGGTTGCCAATTTCACGAACGACGAGCTACAGCAGCTTCGTCACCTCTGTCTGAAACTCGCCCGCAACCTGACTGCAACCAAGGAGCTCGAAAAAGTATGACCGCCGTTGTTGAGATGCCCCGCCGCCGATTGATCCTCGTCACCGTTGGCGTCATGTTGGCGCTGCTTCTGGCCGCGCTTGACCAGACCATCGTCGGCACCGCGATGCCGAGGATCATCGCCGAGCTGAACGGCTTCGACCGCTACGCCTGGGTCACCACCGCCTACCTGCTGACGTCAACCATCACTGTCCCGATCGCCGGCAAGCTGGGCGACCTGTTCGGCCGCAAGCCCTTCATCCTCGCCGGCATGGCCGGCTTCATGGCGATGAGCTGGCTGTGCGGACTCAGCCAGAACATGACCGAGCTCATCCTTTTCCGCGGCGCGCAGGGCCTCTTCGGCGGCGTGCTGTTCGCCTCAGTGTTCACGGTGCTCGCCGACATCTTCAGCCCGCAGACGCGCGCTCGGATGCAGGGCGTTTTCGGTGGCGTGTTCGGCCTCGCGTCGATCATCGGCCCGACTGCCGGCGGTTTCATCACCGACAACTGGGGCTGGCGTTGGGTGTTCTACGTGAACGTCCCCGCCGGTGTGCTCGGCATGGCGCTGCTGGCCATGTTCCTGCCCTTCGTCCGAACCAAGGCCTCGTGGCGAAACATCGACTTCGCCGGAGCCAGCCTTCTTGCGCTGGCCTTGACGCCGGTCCTGATCGCGCTTTCCGAAACGACCACGTACGGCTGGAGCAGCTGGCAGACGCTGGTTCCTCTGATCGGCGGCATCGTCGTCCTGTTCGTGTTCATCTGGGTCGAGGCTCGCTCGAAGGAGCCCATCGTCCCGATCGGCCTGTTCAGGAACCGGGCGTATGCGGTGTCCATCGTGATCGGATTCATCATGTCCTTCGGGATGTTCGGCACGATCATCTTCGTGCCGCTGGTCTATCAGGGCGTGCTAGGCATCAGCGCCACCAACTCCGGTGCATTGATCACGCCGTTGATGTTCGGCCTGATCGGCGCAAGCATCCTCACCGGCCAGTTGATGGTCCGCATCAAGCACTACCAGTACCTGGGCACCGTCGGCGCAGCCGTCACCGCCGTGGGCATGTTCCTGCTTTCCGAAATCTCCGTTCACTCGACCCAGCTCCAGGTCACGGCATCGCTGGTGTTCGTCGGTATCGGCCTTGGTGTGACGATGCCGCTCTACATCCAGGCCGTGCAGAGTGCTGTCGACAGGAAGTTCCTCGGCGTCGTGACCAGCAACATCCAGTTCTTCCGCAACGTCGGTGGGACGATCGCGACTGCGATCTTTGGATCGATCCTGGCCAGCCGGCTGGGCCCAAACATCCAGAGCCAGGTCGCAGCCCTCAACCTGCCGCCGGCGGTCGCGAATACCTTCAAGATTGGCGGCCAGAGCGCGCAGCAGATCTTCAACCCCGCCAACCTCGCGGCTGCCCGCGCGGCGTTGCCCGCGGCGGCCCGGCCTTTGTTCGACCAGGTAATCGTCGCCGTGAAAGCGGGTCTTGCGCTGACGCTGCATGAGATGTTCCTTATCGGCACCGTCGCGATCGTCATCTCGCTCGTGATCACGCTCTTCATGCCGACAGTGCCGCTGCTGGCCGCGAAGAAGCGGCCGGGCACGGAGCTGGGCGACGGATCGCTAGTCGCCGAAACCGAAGCAGAGGTCGACGAAGAAGAATCCAGAGAGCTGGAGCCGGCGAACGCCTCGTAATCGACGGGGGGCGCGTTACGGTTTCGGGTTAATGCACCGCCCTTCCACTTCGCCGGCAGCGGCGCCCTGAAGGGCTGACTCATGGCGACTCTGGCTTCGCAGCTGATCGGCACATGGCGGCTGGTGTCGCGAGAAGACCGCACCGCCGCCGGCGAGCGGCGCGTTGACGCAGGCCTGGGGGCCGATCCGGTGGCGCTTCTCGTCTTCGACATGGCAGGCAACTTCGCGGCCCAGTTCATGAAGCGAGATCGATCAAGCGGCGAAGGCGCTGTGACCATCCGCGCCGGTGCCAACAACAGCACTGCGGTCAATGGCTATGACGCGTACTTCGGCAATTACACGGTGGATGAGGGGTCCGGCTCGGTGAGGACAACCCTGGAGGGGTCGCTTTCGCCAGAAGACGTGGGGAGCGTGTTCACGCGTGAGATGCACGTCGATGGCTACACCCTGACCATCAAGCTGGCGACAACCAGCGCCGGTGGCGAACCCGTAACGCGCACGCTGATCTGGAAACGCTCAGCCTGACTTCGTGATGATTTTCCGGTTGACCCGACGGGGACCGGCTAAACGTCGAGGAGGCTAAGAAGGTCTCTTGGCTTTGAGCGGGCGACGAACTTTGGACCTTGTCGGCAGGTCTGACGTCTGCGAACCGCTCCCACTTCAGCCTTGTCGGCGCGTCTTTCTGGTGCTTGGCCCACCAGTGGACCGAGCCCCGGCCGATCCTCCGCCCGGGGCCTGCCGGCGGATCGTCGCTTCGATGGCGCTCTAGTTCGTTGCGCTGGGGACCGGGCTCGTCCGCTGGGCGGCCGTAAGTGTAAGAATCTGGGTCGGGGGATGGCTGGAGCGATGAGCAGTCAAAGGAGGAGCTCAGTGATCAGAAGATCCGTGCTGATCGTCTGGTTCGTGGCGGCGCTGTTCGCAGTTTCGGCGCCAACGACCGGTTTTGCCGCCTCGGGCTACAACGGAGCCGCCGCAGCCGCCTATGCCGACACTTACTGGCAGGCCTACAACCCGGCGTGGCCTTCGTTCGCCAGCAGCGGTGGAGACTGCACGAACTTCGTATCGCAGGCGCTCCACGCGGGCGGCATCGCGATGCGCCTGGCGCCCACGTACAGCGGGGATGCGGCCTGGTACATGGTGAAGAACAAGCGCCACTGGACCTACGCATTGCCGTGGGTCAATGCCCAGGACAACAGCATCTTTGCGCTTCGGCACCTCGCGGGCGTGACCCAGGTCGCGTCCTATTACGGCATCGCGCCGGGGCAACAGGTCGCGGATAACGCCACCGAGGGCGACATCGTGCTCTATGACTTCAACAACGATGGCGTTTACGATCACGAGGCGATAGTCGTCGCCAGTGATGGCACGTCGTGGGATCTCGTCGACGCCCATACCAACAATCGTTACCACGCGTACTGGACCCTGGCCCAATACAACTCAAGCTGGGCAACCACCCGCATCGTGGTCCTGCACATCCCGCCCACCACGAGCTGACCTTGGCGTCTAGTTTGAATCGAGGTGAGGCGTTTCTCAGCAAACCGTAAGAATCCGTCCAGCTAGCTCAAAGGTAAGGACCGCATCGTATGGTCAAGAAATCCAATGACGCGAGATGCGGAGGTGAACCCAATGTCGCAGTATCCCGATCCGGCAGAACCCTTGGCGCCGCGCGTGGAACCCACGCCTGTGCAGGCCACTTACCCGCCGATGCAAGCCACCTACTGGGTGCCACCGCCACCACCGCCGCCGCCCTCTCACTCAGATCCCCACATCGGACGCTGGATCATCGTCGCGTTCCTCGTCGCCGCCCTTGCGGCGGGTGGAAGTGGCATCGGAGTCGGCTGGGGGCTCGCCAACTTCTTCCGGCAGCCCAGCGCCGCGGTTCAGTCGCCGATTGCTGGTCTGTCCCCGATTCCTATCGCCAGCCCCACCACGGCTCCAAACAACGGGAACCCCAGCGCCGACGCCATCGCCGCCCTCGTCACTCCGGCCATCGTCGATATCAACACGGTGACGACCTCCGGGCAGGCGGCGGGCACCGGCCAGATCCTTACCTCTGATGGTGAGGTGCTTACCAACAACCACGTCGTTGACGGCTCGACCAGCATCAGCGTCGTCATCGCGGGTCGCAGCGGCAATTTCCACGCCCACGTTATCGGCGTTGATCCCGCCAGAGACGTCGCGCTGATTCAGATCGAGGGCGTGAGCGGCCTCCCGACGATAACTCTCGGGTCATCGTCCAGCGTCAACGTCGGCGACCCGGTCGTCGCGATCGGCAACGCACTCGGCCTGGGCGGCGCACCCTCGGTTACCACCGGCAACGTCACCGCGCTCGACCAAAGCATCACCGCCAGCGAAGGCGGCAGCAACTCCGAGCAGCTCATCGGCATGATCCAGAGCAACGCTCCCATCCAGCCCGGCGACTCAGGCGGAGCGATCGTGAACTCGTCGGGCCAGGTCGTGGGCATGATCACCGCCGGCGACGTTCAGGGTTTCCGCTCGCAGACTTCAACCACGAACTACTCGGTCCCGTCAGACACCGCGATCTCCATAGTCAACCGGATCCGCTCCGGTGAGGCCGCCGCGGACATCGTCTACGGCCAGGTTGGCTTCATGGGAGTCTCGGTGCGCGATACGAACGCCGGTGGCGCCCAGGTCGTGACTGTTCAGTCTGGCTCCCCCGCCGACTCCGCGGGAATCTCTCCCGGCGCGATCATCAGCAAGGTCGGCGGCACCTCGATCACCTCGAGCGCAGCGCTGGGCACGGCGATCCGCTCGCACAAGGCAGGGGACCGCGTGTCGGTCACGTGGACAGACTCGAACGGCTCACACACAACGACCATGACGCTGGCAGGGGTCAATCCTTAAGAGTCTCGGTAATCAGGAAGTGCGGCGACGTCTTCGATTTGACGTCGCCGCACTTCGTCACAAAACCCGCGTGCGCGGTGCTTAGGCAAAGGTGAGCGACGCCCAGCCGGCACTTCGCGCTATCGGCCTGAGCAAGGCCTATGGCAAGAGGTTGGCCGTGGATCGCCTCGACCTCCAGGTCGACCGCGGCGAGCTGTTCGGCTTCCTCGGCCCCAACGGCGCGGGCAAGACGACGACGATCCGCATGGCGCTTGGCCTCATTGCCCCGACCAATGGATCGGTGGAGATCCTCGGTCTCGAGGTCCGCCATAACCGCGCCAAGGTCCTGCCTCGCGTTGGAGCATTGGTCGAATCGCCCGCGCTGTATGGCTACCTCTCGGGCCGCAACAACCTTCGTTCGTTCGGCGATCTTCTGGGTGGCGTGCCAGAGAAACGGATCGACGAGGTGCTCGAGATCGTCTCGCTGACGGGCCGCGACAAGGACAAGGTCAAGACGTACTCCATGGGCATGAAGCAGCGGCTCGGCCTCGGCGTGGCGCTGCTGAACAACCCTGACCTTCTCATCCTGGATGAGCCGGCCAACGGCTTGGACCCCGCGGGCATCGTCGAGATGCGCGATCTGCTGCGCAGCCTTGCAGCGGAAGGGAAGACGGTGTTCGTCTCGAGTCACGTCCTCAGCGAGGTGCAGCAGATCTGCAACCGCGTCGCGATTATCAACCACGGCAAGCTGATCCGCCTGGCGCCGGTGCATGAGTTGCTCGACTCGCCGGGCGAGTTCGAGATCAAGGTGGACGACCCTGAGGCGTTGGTCGTCGCCCTCAAGCTCCAGCCCTGGGGCCAGGAGGCTCGCGTGGAGCACGGACTTGTCATCACGCGCGCGCCTGAGTCTCGAGGGCGCGACCTCATCGCCTTCCTCGTCCAGAACGGCCACCAGCCCGATTCGGTCGGGGAGCGCCAGCGCGACCTGGAGGACATCTTCCTCAGCCTGACGGGGGACTCATGAGGCGACCGAGCTTTATCGGGGCGGTGAGGGCGGAGGTGATCAAGGTGTCGCACCAGCTGAGCTTCTGGCTGATGATCGGTGCCGGGTTCGTCCTGCTGGCGATCAGCATCGTCGGGATCACCACCATCGGGAGCCTTCCCGACATAGCGCGGACGGACCCGAACACCTTTGCCCGCCAGATGTTCGATGTGTACGGGACCATCTTCCAGATTGGGTCTGGGATCGTGCTGCTGATCGTCGGGTCTCGCCTCATCGCCATGGAATATTCGTCTGGCACCATCCGCATCGCCTATGCGCGTGGCGTGGGGAGGTTGCACCTGCTGCTGGCCAAGCTGGTCACGCTGGCGCTCATCGGGATCGGGTTGCTGGTGGGCTACTTGGTGGCCGTTGGCGCCATCGTGGCCGTGCTCTTTGCATCGTGGACCGGGGGCCTGTCGGGGCTGGAGCATCCGGACTCGAGCCTGCAGCAGGACTTCGGCTACTGGCTGCTGGTCATGGGGATCAGCATGGGAGTCGTGATCCTGCTGACTGCGGCGGCGGCCGGGCTGGGTCGGTCGATGGCGTTCGCCATGGCCGCCTCGCTGGCCTTTTTCCCTGTCGACAACTTCCTGGTGGGGATCATGGCCCTTACGGCCAGAGCCACCAAGCATGACTCGCCCTGGACGAACATCACCGAGTACCTCCTGGGGCCCAACCTCAACATGGTGCTGAAACTCATCGAACCTGACCACGCCTCACCGGTCGGGTTCGCACCGCCCTTGAACCCGGTGGATACGGAGCACGCGCTGCTCGTGATCGGGGCCTGGACCCTGGTGTTCGTCGTCGTCGCCGTGGGCCGGGCGGTGCGGCCGGACGTGCTGGAGTAGGCAAGGCCGTACTGCTAACCGGTATCCTTGTCGGGCTGTGCGAATAGTCGTCAAGGATCCCGGGGAGTTCGAGCAGGCCCTTCGGGACTTCCGCCGCAAGGTGCAGGAGCAGGGGCTCGTGCGCGAGATGCGTCGCCGTTCGCACTACGTGCCGCCGTCGGAGGCTCGCAAGATCAAGAGCCTTCGTGCGCGGCGCCGCCGCACGCGTTAGGCCTCCGGGCCCGCCTGATTTCGTACTTCTGGCGCCACAGGTGCCATCGCAGCCGCCCGCAAACGTGCGCTTGGGCCCAGACGTGCGGCAAGGTCGCCCCGAGCGGAGAGGGCAGATTCCGTACAATTACGCAGTTCGGTGATTACGGCGGAGGGGAAACACCCGTTCCCATTCCGAACACGGTAGTTAAGCCCTCCAGCGCCGATGGTACTGTCGGGGTAACCCGGTGGGAGAGTAGGTCGTTGCCGAGCGTTTATTAAGTCCCGCAGGCTCGCAAGGGCAGGCGGGACTTAATTTTTAGACCGCTACCTGCCGCTCCCCCAGGCTTTGCGCGTGCAGGTGCGGCAGCAGGAAGTAGCACCTGATGGCCAGGAGCACCAGCAACCCCACCAGCGCGGTCAGCACGTCGCCCACGACCTGGCCGACCCCGTTGTGGAACAGCACGATGAGGGCCGCCTCGGCGACGCAGGCGGCGGCCAGGAGCGGCACGAACGCCTTGTCATGCACCGCCATGAAGAACTGCACCAGCAGGTTGTCCAGCGAGAGCGCCAGGCCGATCACCCCGACCGGAAGCACGTAAGGGGTGGCGTCGCGAAACTGCGGTCCAAACAAGACCCCCACCACGAGCCCCGGCACCACGGCGAACACGAGCAGCGCTCCCGCCCCCAAAGTGGCGAGGATCCCTGCGGACTGGGCCAGGATCCTGCCCGGATGCTGCTCCTTGGCGACCGCCTCCACCACTCTCGGAAACAAGACCTGGCTCACGCTCAAGGTGAGGAAGAACAGGATCGTCCCGATCTTGTTGAGCCCCCCATAGATTCCGCCGGCGTGCGCGCTGAGGTAATGCTCGGCGAGGATCACGTCCTGGTTGTAGAGGATCTGGATGCCGATGATCCCGGCCGCGGCCGTCAGTGAAAAGCCGAACATCGCCCGCAAGGGCACCCGGGTTCCCCTCTTGCCGAAGTGATCGCGCAGCGAGAACAGTCCCAGGCCAAAACAGAAGGCCAGACCCGTGAAGACCGCGGCCATGGCGCCCGAGACCGCATACCCCGCGGTCAATAAGCCGAACGCCACACTGGTGCGGATGATGAGCTCGAGCCCGAGGTTCAGCGAAAGGGCGGTGAACCGCTGTAGCCCCTGCAGAATCCCGCGAGGGATCGCCACCTGCCACACCAGAGCGATCGAGAAGCCGAGTATCAGCACTGGGAGGGCCGACCCAAGGTGCTCGAACTCGGCCACCGGGCGTGCGATGAGGGTGGTGACCAGCACGGCCGCAAGCCCAGGGATGGTGATCAGGCGGATGGTGCGGGTCATCAGAGAGCGCACGCCGGCGTCTCCTCGCGCGACGAGCGTCGCCGTGTAGCGCGCCAGCACGACGATGAGGATCAGGGCGGGCGCCGTGCCCACCGAGTACACCGCGATGAGGAAGGCAACCTCGCCGTAGGTGGCGGGGCCGAGCACTCGGCCGGCGATGGCGTGGTACACGAAGCCGCCGATCCCGGCGACGAGGCCGCCGACAAACAGCGTGAGGTTCTGCCGGACCAACCGGCTCTCGCGAATCTGGGCCAGGCGCTGGCCGAGACCCCGTGTGGCGCCGGTCTGCACAGTCCGCAGCATTCTATCTGACACTCCGGGGGCGTCCCTGCGGGGATAATTCGACAGCGATGCCCGAACAGTCGAAGCCCATGGTCTCGGCCTTGGTAGTTAGTCACAACGACAAAGAGCTGCTTCTCCAGTGCCTGCGGGCGTTCCACTCCACGGTCGAAATCCCAGTCGAGGTGGTGGTGGTCGACAACGGCTCGACCGACGGCTCCGCCGCGGCGGTCACGGCCGAGTTCCCCAACGCCATCGTCCTCGTGGAGAAGAAGAACCTAGGCTATGGCCGGGCCGCCAACATCGGCCTGGAGCGCTGCCAGGGCAGGTTCGCCCTGCTCCTGGATCCCGACGTCCTTGTCGACACCCAGACCGCCGGCCGCCTGGCCGACTTCCTGCTTACCCACGCCAACGCCGGCGCCGTCGGTCCTCGCCTACTGATGCCTGATGGCAAGCGCGACCCTGACTCCCGTCGGGCGTTTCCCGTGCCGCGCACTCTGTTCTATCGCACGCTCGGGCTGAGCCGGCTGTTTCCAAAGAGCCCTCGGTTCGGGCGCCACAACATGGGGCATCTCGACGAGTCGGACATGCATGAGATGGATGCTGGCACCGCCGATTGCCTGATGCTGCGGATGGCGGCCGTCAACCGCGTCGGATTCTTCGACCCGCGCTATTTCATGTTCGGAGAGGACGTCGACCTCTGCTACCGACTCAAGCTCGGTGGCTGGAAGATCTTCTACCTGCCGACCGCCCTCGCCAAGCACCAGAAGAGGAGTGCCGCTTCAAGGGCGCGCCGGGAAGAGAACTACCAGCGCCACCGCGCGATGTGGACCTACCACTTCAAGCACCACTCCAAGGAAGTGTCGGCTTTTGGCAATGGCCTGGTGTGGGCGCAGATCTGGGGGCGGTGGGTGGCCAGCTCGGTCCGGGGCTCGGTGACCAAGCGCGACCGCTCTTCCTCGTAGGATCGGAGGCGTATGTACCACCAGATCGCGCGGAACAAGCGCAACAGCATCATCGTGATCGTGCTCTTCCTCCTGTTCTGGCTGCTCGCCGGGTTCGTGATCGGGGAGTTCGGAGGGGGCGGGGTGGCGAGTGCGGTCGGCGGCGCGATCATCCTCGGCATCCTGGGAATCTGCGCAGCCCTCTTCTCCTACTACCTTGGCTCCGCCACCGTGCTGTCCGCGGCGGGCGCGCATGAGGCTGATCGGGGCCAATTCGCGCAGCTCTACAACATCGTCGAGACGCTGGCGATCGGCGACGGCGTCCCCCCGCCCAAGGTGTACATCGTCGAGGACCCGAGCCCCAACGCTTTCGCGACCGGGCGTGACCCGAAACACGCCGCGGTGACTGTAACCACCGGCCTGCTCCAGATGATGAATCGGGAGGAGCTCGAGGGCGTGCTGAGCCACGAGATGAGCCACATCAAGAACTTCGACGTAAGGTTGCTGCTGGTCGTGACCACGATGATCGGAATGGCCGGCCTCATCGCGAGCGTCGTGTGGAACGGGGCGTTCCGGTTCAGGAGCCGCGATTCGCGCGCGCTGCTGGTCATCCTGTTGGTCGGGATCGTCTTCACCCTGATCGCCGTGATCGTCGGACCGCTCATGCAGATGGCGCTGTCGCGTCAGCGCGAGTCGCTCGCGGACGCGAGTGGGGTGGAGCTGACGCGCAACCCAGCCGGTCTACTTAGCGCCTTGAAGAAGATCGCTGGCAACCAGCAGCCGATGAAGAACTTCAACCACGCGGTCGCGGCGATGTGCATCGACAACCCGAAGGAGCACCACGGCAGCTTCTTCAACCACCTGTTCGACACGCACCCGCCGATCGAGGAGCGGATCGTGGCGCTGGAGAAGATCGCCGCCGTTCAGCAAACGTGAGGTTCCGCACCAAGATACTGGCCGCCGGTAAGACCGCGGCGGGCATTGAGGTTCCACCGAGGGTGGTTCAGGCGCTCAGCTCGAGCAAGGTGCCGCTTGTACGAGTCACCATCAACAACTACACCTATCGCAGCGCTGTGGCGGTGATGGGTGGCAGGTTCATGATCGGTGTGAGCAACGAGAACCGCAGGCATGCGCGGGTCGCCGCCGGCGATACCGTCGACGTCGATCTCGAGCTCGACAAGGAGCCTCGTGAGCTCGCGCTGCCCGACGACTTCGCCAATGCGCTTGACAGGGATGGCAGGGCGAAGAAGGTGTTCGAGGGTTTGTCGAACAGCAAGAAGCAGCGCCTGGTGCTGCCTGTCGCGAACGGCAAGACGTCCGAGACCAGGCAGAGGAACATTGAGAAGGCTTTGGCGGCGTTGAGAGCGGGCCAGGTCTAAGCCAGACTGGGCGTCCCCTCGGCCGTCCGGGCCACCTCCCGGCGAGCGGCGAGGACATTTGCGCCCGCTAAGTAGGCGGCCCCTCAATTCCCACACGACATAATTTCGCGCGTGCCGCTCCTTGCGAAGTTTCTTCACGTTCGACGGACTGAGCTTGCGCGCACCCTGCAGGTCGGCGGCTTCGCCATCGTGCTCGGCTGGGCGGCGTACACCGCGTTCAACGGCTCCCAGGCGATGTTCCTTGAAAAGGCCGGCCCCGAGGCCTATCCCTTGTTCTTCATCATCCTGGCCTTGGCGGTGTGGCCCATGGTCGCCCTCCAGGGCGCTCTGACCCGCCGGCTGGGAGTCGGGCGGGCGTTCCGCGTGATCCTCGTGCTCAACGGGTTGGCGGCGCTTGCGATTTTCACGGTCTACCTTTTTAACGAGAGCCCGACCGCTGCGTTCGCGGCGTACGTCGTCTACTACGTCGGTTTCGAGCTCGTGATGCTGCAGTTCTGGGGGTTCGCCAGCCAGCATTTCAATCTGCTCGAGGGCAAGCGCATCTTTCCGGTCATCGCGGCGGGTTCGAGCATCGGCTACATCCTCGCCGGCTTCACGACCACGTTGATAGCGCTCAGCGGCCGGATCGAGCCACTGATGCTGGTGTGGGCCTTCGGCGCGGCCGTGGCCGTCATCCTGTCGATCCGGTTGGAGCGAACTCTTTACCGGCCGTCGTTCGACGATGATGCCGACGAGTTCCTTGCGCACGAACACGTAGTTCGCGGCCGGCTGAGCGCGATCAGCATCCTGCGGGGTGCGATTCAGTACATGACGAGCAGTCCCCTGGTGCTGGCGCTCGTGTTGCTCGCATTGGTACTGCAAATTGCCAGTCGCGTCGGGGACTTCCTGGTCGCCCTGATCTTCGTGAATTCGACCCACCACAACCTCCAGGCGCTGACGATCATCATCGGCAACGCCTGGCTCGCCAGCTACGTCGTGCAGCTGCTAGTAAGCCTGTTCGTCGCGCCCTGGGTCCTCGACAAACTCGGCGTCAAGAACGCGATCCTGGCACTGCCGATATTCACGCTGATCGGCTTTGCGGCGGTCGCGATCAGCCCCGTCCTGGCCACGTCGCTGTTCCTGTTCATCGTCCGAAACGGGCTGCAGACCGGGCTCGACGATCCGGCCGAGAGCGTGCTCGGTGGCGCGGTGCCGGCCCAGGTCGGTCCGAAGCTCAAGTTCCTTCTTGACAACCTCGTGCTCCCGGGCGGCGCCGTGCTGAGCGGCGTGATCCTGCTGATCGTCCAGCACACCATCGCCGCCAGCGAAGAGGTCCTCGCAATCACCGGGATCGTCATCGCGATCCTCTTCATCGCCGCCGCCTTTCGCGTTCGCAGCTTGTACGTGAGCGCCATCTACGCGCGGCTTCGCAGTCATGCGATGACGCTGAGCGACTTCGCGCGAGCGGTTGGGCGCCCCAGCCAGTCGGAGATCGACGAGCTGATGGTCTTCGTGCGGCAGGGCGACGACAAGGTGCGTCAGTTTGCCGCGGCCGCATTGGGGCGGCTGGCGCCGGACACGTTTGCCGGCATGCTGCCCGAGTTGCTGGCGTCCGAGGACCGTCGGGTGCGAAGGCTCGGCTTCCAGATGGCGCTTCCCGAAACTGTTTCCCTCGATCAGCTGGAGGCGGCGGTCGATGACCCGGACGGTTGGGTGACGGCCTCGGCTGCTGTCGCCGGCGCCGCGCGGAAGGCACCGTGGTCCCGCGTCGGCGAGATCCTCGATCGCCTTTGGAGTTCCAGCAACGATGAGGATCGAGCCGCCGCGGTGTGGGCCGCCTCGTTCAAGGGTGACAGCGAGAAAGTCGTGGCTGCTCTCCAGGACCGGGTGCCGCGCTTGCGCCAGGAGGGGATTCGCAGCTTTGCCAAGCTCAAAGCGAACGTGCCCGGGGCTGCTGGCCCGCTGATCGCTTGCATGACTGACGCCAGCCCGGCGGTCAGGCGCGAGGCCCTGCTGCAGGCAGTGCGCTGGACGCCGCCGCCGGAGGACGCCCACGATTACGCCGAAGCATTGATCGATGGGCTGACGAATCCTGACCGCGAGATTCGAATGCTGGCCGCGGAGGCTTTGGCGACGCAGGCGCCGTCCGCTCTGGAGCGAACCTTGCCCCTGCTCGCCTTTCGCGGCGACACCGCGGCAGCCACCGTGGAAGCGCTCGTGCGCAGCGGACGTCCCGACATGTTCAAGCGCGTGCGCGATCACCTCGGGCGGTTGCTGGCCGAAGGTTTGCGCATGGCTCGGTTGTCGCCCAGGTTGGCGAGTCAGCCGGAGAACGGCGCCGGCGACGATCGCTACTTGTTTCTACGCATCACCGTCGAGGATTACGCGCTGCACGCGGCGGAGTCGGGGCTCGCGGCGATGCGTGCGCTGCACGGCAAGCGGGGTTTCGCGACGGTCGAGCGAGGCATCCGATCGGCCGGGCCGGCGGCGAGGGTGGAGGGCCTGGAGACGCTGTTAAACTTCGGCCCGGCCTGGCTTGCCGGGCCGCTGGCGCAGCTGCTCGATCCCGAAGCCATCGATTCGGGGCCGGCGCGACCGCTGTCACCTCACGAGATCGAGGCGCTCGCGAACCATGGCGACAGGTCGGTCAAGGAGGCCGCGGCGGCGGTTTCGACCGGGCTCGACGAACGTATGAAGGAATTGATCGCGCTCAAGAAGGTGCCTCTGTTCAGCACGCTGACGCTGGAGCAGCTGGGCAGCATCGATCACTTGATGGTTACGCGCAACTACACCAAGGGCGAGTCGATCTTCACCAAGGGCGATGTCGGGTCGGAGCTGTTCGTGGTGCTGGAGGGGGAAATCAGGGTCCACCTCGACCATGAGGGCCGCGAGGTGACGCTGGCGCGCATCGGGCCCAGCATGGTGCTGGGGGAGATGGCGGTGTTCGATGAGCAGCCGCGCTCGGCCAGCGCGCAGGCGAGCGCTGACACCACCGTGCGGGTGCTGCGTCGCGACAAGCTGAGGGCGGTCGTACACGAGCACCCGGAGGTGCTGCTGGAGTTCGTAAAAAACCTGAGCCAACGGATCCGAGTGATGAACGAGCAGCTTGAGGCGCAGGAGACAGCGACTTGACGGGATCTCTGCTTTCCGCAACTTCTGGCGCCAAACCCGCCATTGGCGGCTCGCGCCAGCGAATGTTTTAGATCTAAAGGTGGGGAATTCCGGGCCGAAGACAACCAAGCTTGGCCGCATAGCGCAGGAGCGACGCCCGTTGCCTGACAGGACCTTGATCGGCATCCCGGTCGTGGCGCTGGTCGTCTCGGGAATCGAACGCAGCACACACAGCGACGCGCTCGCGGCCCTCGCGACCCTCGTGATCATGGGCGCCTACCTCGGCTGGTGGTTCTGGCGCCACCGCTACCTATAAGGGCTACTCCGCCGGGTCGGTCTCAGGCCTGACCTCGATCTTGTGGCGGGCTGCTTCCAGGCGTTCGGTGCACACCTTGAGGTAGACCCTTGCCTCGTCGACCGCCTTCAAGGCGTCTTCCAGCGACAGGTCGCCGTCCTCAAGCAGCTTTAGCTTTTCGTCCAGCTTCTCCAGCGCCATCTCGTATGTCAGCTCTTCGCTCACTGCTCGACCTCCTCCACCCGCGCGCCAAGGTGGCCCGTGGCGAGCCTGATGCGCAGCTTGCGTTTGACCGCGGTGTCTGCCGACGACCGTAAGACTGCCCCCGTCTCGGCGTCCTGCGTGATGCTGTAACCCCGCGCCAGCACACTCTCGGGGCTGAACGCGATGAGTTGCTGGCGGCGATGGTCGAGGGTGCTCCTGGCGATGTCGAACCGCTTCGCGAGCGCCCGCTCGAGCCTGTCGGCAGCGCGGCGGCCGGCAAGCGTCGTGCGGCCTCGCGCCAATCGCGAGAATGCCGCGACGGCCAGACGCCGCGATCGCTCGTGCAGCGCTTCCTCGCGTCGCGCGACCTGTTGCACAGGGCTGAGCCTCGCCAGGTCGGCTGCGGCACGACTAAGGCGCTCCGAGTGCATGCGCACCAACGCGGGCAGGAGTTGAAGGATGCGCTGTCGCTTGAGCGTGAGGCGCTCGACCTCGCGCGCGATCCGCTGGCCCGCCTCTCGGTCGAGGCGTCGCCCGCGCTCGCGCAGCAACGCGACGAGGTCCGACTTCTTGGGCACCACACGCGCGCCGGCCTCGGTCGGCGTGCGGCACTCGGCGTCGGCGACCAGGTCGGCGATGGTGCGGTCGGACGTGTGGCCCAACGCGGTCACCACCGGCAATCTCGACGCAAGGATCGCGCGCGCCACGACCTCGCCGTTGAACCCATACATCTCTTCGAAGCTGCCGCCACCGCGGGCGATGACAATGACGTCCGCGAGGCCTTCATCGTTGCAGCGCCGCAGGGCCCGCGCGATGCTGGTCGGCGCAGCCGCGCCCTGGACCTGCACCGGGTATACGACGACGCCCATGTTGGGGTAGCGTTCCCAGATCGTCTCCTGCAGGTCGTGGATGACGGCGCCAGTGGGCGAGGTGAGCAGCGCCACGGCTCTCGGCAGGAACGGCAGACGGCGTTTCCGCCCTGGCGCGAATGCGCCCTCCGCCTCGAGCCTTCGCTTGAGCTCCTCAAGCCGCGCGCGCAGCTTGCCGACATCGTCGAATTCGACCTGGTCAACGATGAAGCTGAGCCGCCCCGTCTTGCCGAAGAAGTCGATGCGCCCGCGAAAGATGAACACCTGGCCGTCCTCGGGTAGGGTCGTCACCCGCCGCGCCTCGTCGGCAAAAAGGACCGCATCCAGCCGGCTCACACCATCCTGGATCGAGAAGTTGAAGTGGCCTGTAGCGCCGCGCTTCATGCCGCTGACCTCGCCCTTGACGAGTAGGGCGGTGAGCGGCCGGAGCTCGCGGCGAATCTCGTTGGCGAGCTCCGTGACCGTGTACGGGCGCTGGGCTTCCTCGGGTCGCAGCACGAGGTTTAGCTTACTGGCCGGTCGCGCGGCGAAGGATCAGGAGCTGGGTATGAAAAGAAAGCCCAGGGTCGAGCCGGTCGACGTGACGACCGCGCAGGATGGCCCGCTGAGGCCCACGGCCCAGCTGACGTTGCCCTCGAAGTCCCCGAGCTCGTCGACCTCGAGCAGGCGCGGCCCCGACGAGGTGAGCTTCTTTTCGCCCGCGTAATTCTTCTGGTCACCACGGAAGCCGGTGAGCACGATGCGCGCTCCGTCGGTGCCGGCGAGGTCGACCTCCTTGCCCGACGGATCCTCAGCGAACTTGGCGCTGCCCGGCTGCGTGATCACCTGGTATGGCGGCGTTCCCGCCGTGAACGTGAGCGTGAGAGTGTCGCCCGCGACGGTCGCGGAAACGATCGGGGGCTTGTCGCTCTTAGGGGGCTGTGGAAGTGGCCAGGACTCCGATGCGGTGCCGGTGTCCGTGCACGCACCGGGTGAGGGCTGATTGGCGGTGGACCCAGTTCCTCCGCACGCGGACAGGAATAGCAGAGCCACGAACGGGACGAGAGGTCGCAACTTCGCGTTCAACGGTCGTGAACGCTAAAGCATGCTCACCGTCGAGCGCAGCGCCGAACTAGGTCAGACCGGGCGTGAGAAGTGGTACGCGGAGATCCGCATGCCCTTGTTGAAGTACAAGCGGTGAGCGTCCTGGCGGTCTTCGCCAACCCCTGAATCGAGGTGGAACTGGCCGCAGCCCAGCCGCTTCGCCTCTTCGATCATCCAGTCGATCAGGTTGCCCGCGTGGCCCTGGCCACGCTGCTCGGGCCGCGTGCCGAGGTCGTCGCAGTACAGAGCATCACCCCACGCGATGTAGTGGACGACGCGGAAGCCGGCGACCGCGGCCGCCTGCTCGTCGCCCTCCACGAACGAGGCCACCGACCTGTAACCCTCGAGCCTCTGGACGCCGTCGATGCGTTTGACGAATGCCACCTCGTCTCCCACGGCCGGACGCAGCTCGAGGATTGCCGCATAGGCGAGGTGGGTCTCCCCGGCTGAAAGCTCCCGGATCACCCTCCGATCTGTGACATCGACTTGGCGGGCTTGATGAAGCCTGGCTGGTTGATAAGGTGTCCCTCTTCCTTACGCCACACGGCAGTCTCGATGACACTGCCGATGTGCTCGTCCGAGGCCCCTGAGCGCAGAAGCTCGCGTAGCGGGGTCTCCTGCAGCGAGAACAGACATGTGCGCAGTCCACCCTCGGCCGTGAGCCTGACCCGGTTGCACGTCGTGCAGAACGCCTGGCTGACCGATGAGATGAACCCGAGCCCGCCCTGCGCTCCGTCCGCGAATTTAAAACGAGTCGCGGGTCCGGGTCGCGTGTCGCTGACCGGCACCAGCGGGAAGAGATCCTCGATCTGCTCCTGGATGCGCCGGCTCGGCACCACCTGCTCGTTCGTCCAGGTGCCGTCGCCGTCCAGCGGCATGTACTCGATGAACCTGACCTCGTAGCCCTTGTCGCGCGCGAGTCGTGCGAAATCCACGACCTCGCCGTCGTTGTGGCCCTTCATCACAACCATGTTCAGCTTGATCGGCCAAAGGCCGACCTCGCGCGCGGCGTCGATGCCGTCCATCGTCCTGTCGAACTGGTCGCTGCGCGCCATCTCGTGGAAGCGCTGCATGTTCAGGGTGTCGAGCGAGATGTTGATGCGCTTGAGGCCGGCTTCCTTCAGCGCCTTCGCCTTGTCGCGGAGTAGGACGCCGTTGGTGGTCATCGTGATGTCGAGGGTGGGGTCGAGGTCGTTGATCATCCCGACCAGGTCCTCGACCTTGATTCGCACCAGCGGCTCGCCACCGGTGATCCTGATCGTCCGCACGCCGTAGCGCTGTACGAAGATGCGGGCCAGGCGCGTGATCTCCTCGAAGCGCAGCAGGTCGTCGCGCTTCAGCCACTTCAGGCCCTCGGCGGGCATGCAGTAGATGCAGCGGAAGTTGCACCTGTCGGTGATCGAGATCCGGAGATCGTCGGCAACACGCCCGTAGGAGTCCCTTAACGTAGCCGTCCCCACATGGCCGATGATACGGCCGTGGGGTACGAAAACATCCAGGTCGAGGTCGAGGCCCCGATCGCCACGATCACGCTCAACCGTCCCAAGGTCCTCAATGCTCTCAGCCCCGATCTCATCCGCGAAGTCAACGAGGCCCTGCTCGAACTGGACGCCGACCCGAAGGTGAAAGCGGTGGTGCTGACCGGAGGCCCACGGGTCTTCGCTGCCGGCGCCGACATCGCCGACATGGCCGACCGCACGGCCGTCGATCAGCTCCAGCGTGATCAGACCGGTCGCTGGGCCGGCATCGCCGCCTTCAGCAAGCCGCTGATCGCCGCGGTGAACGGCTACGCGCTGGGTGGTGGGTGCGAGCTCGCGCTGATGTGCGACCTGATCATCGCGGGCGACTCCGCGCGTCTTGGGCAGCCCGAGATCAACCTTGGCATCATCCCTGGCGCCGGCGGCACGCAGAGGTGGCCGCGCACGGCGGGCAAGCACGCGGCGATGGAGGTGATGCTCCTCGGGACTCCGGTGACGGCGCGCCGCGCTTACGAGCTGGGGCTGGTCAACAAGGTCGTGCCGTCGGAGATGACGATCGGAGTCGCTCAGCGCATCGCGCGGCAGGCAGCTGAGAAAGCGCCGCTCGCCTTGCGCATGGCCAAGGAGGCGGTGCTCAAGGCATTCGAGACGCCGCTGGCCGAGGGCCTTGCCGCGGAGCGCAAGAGCTTCTACTTCCTGTTCTCGACCGAAGACCAGAAGGAGGGCATGCACGCCTTCCTGGAAAAAAGACGCGGGGTGTTTAAAGGACGCTGACATGGCAACTGAAGTCGAGCAGCACATAAAGGTCGACGTTGAAGGCGGCATCGGATGGATCCGGCTCAACCGGCCCGAGAAGATGAACGCGATCGGCACGCTGACGCGCAAGCAGCTCGGCGACGCGATCAAGCAAGCCGAGAAAGATGACGCGGTTCGCGTCGTGGTGCTGACCGGATCGGGCCGCGCGTTCTGCTCTGGGGCCGACGTCACAGAGATGGTGGGCGATGGTCGGATGCGAACGCCGGAGGATGTGGGCAATGTGCTGCGCAACGAGTACATGCCCATGCTCACCCGCCTGCGCACGATGTCCAAGCCCGTGATCGCGGCGATGAACGGTCCGGCGGTGGGCATTGGGGCGAGCTATGCGCTGGCGTGCGACATCCGCATCGCTGTGCCCGAGGCTTATCTCCTCGAGGCCTTCATCAACATCGGGCTGGCACCCGACGGCGGTGTGAGCTGGTTGCTCCCTCGCCTCGCGGGCACCGGGGTCGCGTACGAGATGTTCTTCACGGGGAAGCCGCTGGCCGCGCCCGACGCGCACCGGCTCGGGATCATCAACCGCATCGTTCCTCAGGATCGCTTCGAGGCGGAGGTCCGCGAGCTCGCGACGCAGCTTGCCGCTCAGCCACCGAAGGCGATGGCGGCCGCGAAGCGCGCTGTCAACCACGCCCTCGAGTCGAGCTACGAAGAGGCGCTGGAGTTCGAGTCCTACTTGCAGGAGGCGCAGGCGGCGAGCCAGGAGTTCGCCGACGGCGTGCAAGCGTTCCTCGCGCGTCGCGGCAAGAAGTAGTGCCGGAAGCCGTCATAGTCGCCACCGCGCGCACGCCCATGGGGCGTTATGGCGGGCAGCTCAAGGACGTGCGGCCCGATGATCTCGCGGCCGTCGCTTTGAAGGCGGTCTGCGAGCGCGCAGGCCTGGAACCGGCCGACGTCGCCGACGTCATCCTGGGCTGCGCGAATCAGGCCGGCGAGGACAACCGCAACGTCGCGCGCATGGCGCTGCTGCTCGCGGGGTTTCCGATCGAGGTCCCTGGGCAGACTGTCAACCGCCTGTGCGGCTCCGGCATGCAGGCAACGATCACGGCGGCGAGAGAGATTCAGTCCGGTGGCGCCAACGTGATCATCGCGGGCGGCGTCGAGAGCATGACCCGCGCGCCGTGGGTGCTGCCAAAGCCGGACAGCGGTTTTCCCCGCGGCCAGCAGACCGCTTATGACACTGCGATCGGGTGGCGGCTCGTCAACCCGAAAATGGCTCAGATGTACGGAACGTTGCAGATGGGGGAGACCGCTGAGCGCGTCGCCCAGAAGTACGAGGTGTCCCGCGAGGACCAGGACGCTTTCGCCTTGCGCAGCCACCAGCGCGCTGTCGCGGCGCAGAAGTCAGGACGGCTCGCCGAGGAGATCGTGCCCGTCGAGGTCGCTCAGCGAAAAGGCGACGCGCTGCGCTTAACCGACGACGAGGGTCCGCGCCCGGACACATCGCTCGAGGCACTCGCGAAATTGCGCCCGGCGTTTTCGGAGAAGGGCTCGGTCACCGCCGGCAACTCCTCGCCCTTGAACGACGGCGCCACCGCGCTGGTCTTGATGTCGGACGCTGAAGCGAAGCGCCGGGGCCTCAAGCCGCTCGCGCGCCTGGTCAGCGCGGCCTCGGCCGGCGTCCATCCCGACTACATGGGCATCGGGCCCGTGCCAGCCTCGATGAAGGCGCTCGACAAGGCCGGTCTCCAGGCGTCGGACCTGGACCTAGTGGAGCTCAATGAAGCGTTCGCCTCGCAAGCTCTCGCGTGCGTCCGGCTGTTGGGCCTGAATGAGGAAAAAGTCAACGTGAACGGCGGCGCGATCGCGCTCGGCCACCCTCTGGGCTCAAGCGGCGCGCGGCTTGTGGGCACGCTGGTGCGAGAGATGGCGCATCGCGACGTCGAGTACGGCCTGGCGACGATGTGCATCGGAGTCGGGCAGGGCATCGCGTCGATCTGGCAGAGGGTCTAGTCCTGGGCGAACGGGATCCGCAGGCGGTTCGCGCGATGTTCGATCGCATCGCCAGCCGCTATGACCTCGTCAACACCGTCCTGTCGGGCGGGACGGACGCCGGGTGGAGAAAGCGCGCGGCTCGCGCGACGGGCTTGACCGATGGGGGCTCCGCCCTGGACGTGGCGTGCGGGTCGGGGAAGCTGACGGCAGAGCTGGCCAGGATCGCGGGCCCGAAGGGCCGTGTGGTCGGGCTCGATTTCAGCCCGGAGATGCTCGAGGTGGCGCGCCGCGACCACCCAGGCATCGAGTTCGTCGAAGGGGACGCGCTGAAGCTGCCTTTCGATGACGCGAGCTTCGACGCCTCCACCATCGCGTTCGGCCTGCGCAACCTCGCCGACTCGATTGCGGGTTTGCGCGAGATGCTCAGGGTCGTCAAAAGGCGGGCGGTTGTGCTCGAGTTCGTGAGACCGCCCGCTGGACCGATCGGTACCGCTTACCGCCTCTACTTGAAGGCCTTGCTGCCTGCCATCGGCGGCGCGATCAGCGGACAACGTTCCGCGTACAAGTACCTGAGCGACACCGTCGACTCATACCGGACGCCTGACGAGCTGCGTGCCATGGCAGCTGCGGCCGGCTGGGCGAACGTGCGATATGAGCCGCTGGCGATGGGAACCGTAGGGATCGTCAGGGGCGAGCGCCCCTAGGAATCGCGGTCGACTGCGCTCCTGGCAAGGCCGATCAGCGTCGGGCGAAGGCCGTCCAGCTCGATCGCTTCGAGCTCCTGCAACGCCCCCTCGACCAGGGCCCGCGCCTCGTCGCCGACCCGCTTCAGCGCGTCGCTTGACCTGACCAGCTGAGTGACCCGGTTGACCTCAGCGTCGCCCAGGGAGCCGGCCAGGAGGCGCCGCACCTCGGGCCCGACCACCTTGTCCTCCGCCGCGTAGATCAGGGGTAGCGACAGGACTCGCTGGCGGATGTCCAGACCTACGGGCTTGCCCGAGCTGGGGCTGAAGTCGACCATGTCGTCGGCCATCTGGAATGCGACGCCCAACAGGTCGCCATACCGGCGCAGGGCCTCGACCTCGTCGGGTGTTGCCTCAGATAGCTGTGCGCCGGACGCGCACGAGGCGGCGAAGAGGGCCGCGGTCTTGCCGCGCACCACCTTCAGGTAGGACGCGTGGTCGCCCGGGTATGCGCCGCGCAAGGCGACGTCGTCGATCTGGGCCGCGCAGATCGCCTCGAGGGCGTCCGCGATCGTCGAGGTCACATCGTTGTTGCCGATCTCCGCGATGAGCCTTGTCGCCTTGGCGAAATAGAAGTCGCCAACCGCGATCGCTCGCTCCGGGCCCTCCGCCGCAGCGACGGTGGGTCGACCGCGCCGGTGGGTGCTCTCATCCACGTAGTCGTCGTGGATCAGAGTGGCGTTGTGGAGGAGCTCCACGGCGGCGGCCAGGGCGGCAGCGCGCAGGGGGTCCTGGCGGGGGCCAACGTGGGCGGTCAGCTGGACGAGGCGGGGGCGGAGGCGCTTGCCGCCCGCTTCCACCAGGCGGCGCATGGGGACGGCGACGGGGTCGGGGTCGGCGAGCAGCTGACGGGTGAGCTCCAGCTCTACGAGCTCCTTGTCATTTGACACTAACGAGGTGCCACCCTCGGGGCTCCCATCCCGGAGGCGATCGCTTCGCGCTGGCCCCCGGATCTCCGCACGCAGCGGGGAAGGCTCGAAGTCTCCGTCGAGCTGGACGGCCAGCTCTCGTGTGCGCGGGCCGTCCAGCTCGACCGCGAAGACTGACTGCCAGCGGCCCAGGACCAGGTCTCCGTTCTCCACCAGCAGGGTGGCGAAGCCTGTCAGCAGCAGCTGCCGGCAGTGCGCGTGGCCGTTGACCGGCTCGTCCAGAGCGATCTCGAACCTGCGGGCGAAGTCGTCGTGCTCGTAACCCGCCCCGCTGGGGGCGAGACGCTCGAGCAGCGACTCGAAGTCTCTCAGCAGCAGCGGCTCGTTCTCGTTGACGGCCAGGCCGACCGTGGTGTGAAGCGACTGGAGGTGGATGCGGCCCATCCGGAGCCCGGATTTCTTGACCTCTTCACGGAGCTGGTCGGTGATGTCGACGAACTGAGTCGGCGAAGAGGTCGTGAACCGCAGGCGCTGGGCGATCATCGCCCGCTCTCGAGGGCGTGGACGAGGAAGTCGCGCACCGCCCCGCCTGCCTCCCCGGACGCGGCGTTGGCCGACATCTTCTCGATGGCGCGGGCGAAGGCTACCTGGAGAGTCTGTGAAGCGTGGTCGGCCAGCAGGCGCGACGCGCGAGCCAGGCACAGGTCGCCCATCAGCAGCGGCGCCGCCGCGGCGGCGCGGCCGCCCAAGCCCTGCAAGCCAAGCCCTGACTCGATGAGCGCCGCAGCGAGGGCGAGCCTCGGCCTGTCGGCGGGTTCGTAGGCGCCGACCGCGTCCAGGTAGGACTTGTAGGTGTCCTGCAGTCCGTCCTCCCACAAGCCATCCAGGCGCTCGAGCTCCCGATCGATCTGCAGGGCTTGCGCTGTCATTCGACGGGCTCGATGAGGCTGGCGGCGAGCTGGCTGAAGGCGGACAGGGCGCGCAGGCACGACTCGTCGTCCCGCGTCACCACGTAGTAAAGGCCGAAGCCCAGGACCGTGTTGAGGACCAGCGGCACGAGCACCTCGCGAGGCACCGTCAGCCTGATGCGCCCATCCGCCTCGAGGCGGTCGAGCTGCTCCTGGATCACCTCGCGGTATCGGGTGAACAGCTCCGGTAGGTAGGCGCGGAGGCGCTCGGTGCGCGGCGCCTGGACCAACAGGTCGAAGGCGGCGAGCTGGACGTCGCCCAGCTGCCGAAGTGAGGCCCAGATCGACTCCGCCCCCAGCTCGAGGACCTCGAGGGGGTCGGTGAGCTGGTTCATGGCCGCCCGGAGCTCTTCGACCGACTTGGCCGTGAGATAGCGCCAGGCCTCGACCAGGAGCTCCGATTTGGTCGGGAACCAGTACTGTAGGTTGCCGATCGCGACCCCCGCCTTGGAGGCGATCGAGCGCACGCTCGTGCCCGAATAGCCGTTTTCGAGGAGGGAGTCGGCGGCGGCGTGGATGATGAGCTCCCGGGTGGTCTCGGTAGCCGCAGTCGCCCCGGTCATACGTATGTACCATACCGCAGCCTCGGGACCGGCTGCGTCCTACAGGGGGTGGGATAATCGCCGCGGCTTGAAGAGCATTGACGAGATCTTTCCGAACTCGCTGTGCGGCGTAATCCGCACCCTCGACCCCGACGCCGGTTTCAAGGCTTGCCTGGCCGCCATCGAGGGCGGCGTGGGGACGATCGAGGTGACGACCACGGTGCCCTCCTGCTTCGAGATGGTGCGTGGCATCCTCGCCACGACCGGCGGCAAGACCTCGATCGGGGTCGGCACGGTGTGGGATCCCGGAGCGGTCGAGGAGGCCAAGGACGCCGGCGCCGACTTCATAGTCACGCCCGTGCTGCTGCCGGACGTGGCCGAGGCTTGCCGCAAAGAGGGCCTGCTCTGCGTGATGGGAGCGCTGACGCCCACCGAGATCTACCAGGCGCGTCTTGCCGGCGCCGCGTTGGTGAAGGTGTTTCCGATCAACCCGGTGGGCGGCCTCGAGTACATCCGCTCACTCAACGGGCCGATGGGCGGGGTGCCCTACTGGGTGTCCGGCGGCGTCGAGCTCGCCCACATCGCCGACTACATCCGGCTGGGAGTCAGGGTCGTGGGCCTGACCGCCGCGCTGTTCTCAGCCGAAGTGCTGGCGCGCAAGGATTGGGACGCGATTCGCCGCAAAGCGGAGAGGGCGGCTGAGGCGGCAGCCTCGGCGAGAGGCGACTAGCTATAGCTAGGCCGGTCAGCAGCCTGCGTGGTACAGGCACATCGTCTGGACGATGTTCGAGTAGAGGTTGATGATCTGGCCGCCTGTGGCGATCAGGGCAACGATCACGATGAGCGCGACAAGCGCAAGTATCAGGGCATATTCGACCATGCCCTGGCCCGCCTGGCGTCGCTTGAAAATAGTCATTCCGTTTGTTGGCCTAGAAGCTTAACCCTTGAGCCCCCGCTTCTGGTCGCTGCGAGTGCGATAGCTTGCTCGACCACGACCCTGACCATCCGCTTCCTCCAGAAGTGGGTGAGGTCGGCGTTGTCGAGCGGTTTGGCGGGCTTGGCGGCCAATTCGCCCGCCTCTCGCACCGTTGCCCCGTCGAGCGTTTTACCGGTCAGGAACTCGTCCGCGGCCCTGGCCTCGAGCGGCTGTGAGGCCACCGCCGAAAGCACGATGCGGCAGCGCCTGACGACGTCTCCCTCGAGTTGCAGCACGACGGCCGCGCCCGCGATGGGGAAGTCGATGGAGCCGCGCCGCCTCAGTTTGACGTAGGCACTGTGGTTCCCCTCGATCACGGGCAGCCGTAGACCGGTCACGACCTCGCTTGGCTGCTTCGCCAGGTAGTCGATGCCATCGTCGCGATAAAGGGCAGCGACTGGCAGCTCTCGCTCGCCGTCGACACCTGCCAGCGTGACCATGCCTTCCAACGCCATCGCCATCGGTCCGGTATCAGAGGACGACACCGCCCAGCACCTGGGGCTGCTTGGGGCCACCAGGCAGATGTCTCCGTCCTTCTTCATGCAGAAGCCGATGGCCTTTCGCCACTCGTAGGTCATGTCGTAGTAATTGCAGCGCGTGTCGACGCACAGGTTGCCGCCGATGGTGCCCGCGTTTCGCAGTGGTGGGGAAGACACGAGACCGGCCGCCTCCGCATAGCCGTGGAAGCGCGAGCTGAGATGCTCGTCCGTCGAAGCTGCGGACAGCGTGACGCCGGCTCCCAGCTCGGTTTCCTGTGTGCCAGGACGAACGTCGCGCGAAAGAAAGCCGAGGCCGATAAGCGCCTCAACCTCGAACTGGCGGCGCTTCAGCTTTGGCAACAGGTCAGTGCCGCCGGCCACGAACATAGCGCGTGGTCCGAGCTCGGTCGCCATGTGCGCGGCCTCGCGCGCGGTCTTCGGCCGCAGGTACTTAAATCGAGGCAGCCGAAGCACTGAGGTCCTTTGAGGGCGGCTCGACTTTGATGCAGGCGGGGTAGGGGATCGAAGGAAAGCGCACGGGTCCGAAACGGGGCGGCTCTCCTTTCACCTTGCGCCGAATCGCCTCCACTATCTTCTCCGGCGTCACCGGAATCTCATCGATCCAGACGCCAAGCGCGTCGAACACCGCTGAGCTGACCGCCGGGATGACCGGAAGCAGCGGACCTTGCCCAGCCTCCTTGGCGCCATAGGGTCCTTCGGGGTCGACAGTCTCGACGATGATGGTCTCCACCTCGGGCATGTCCATGAAGGTCGGCGACTTGTACTCCAGCATCGACGGCCACTTATGCAGGCCTTTGCGGAACGTCTGCTCTTCCATGAGTGCCTCGCCGAGGCCCATGTAGATGCTGCCTTCGACCTGGCCCTCGACCAACAGGGGGTTGATGGCCCGGCCGACGTCGTGCGCGATCCACACCTTGTGGACCTGCACGATTCCGGTGCGCGGGTTGGCGTCGAGGTCGACGACGCACGCCGAATAGCTGTAGGCGGGACTGGGACCGACGCCCGAACCTTTGTAGGGGCCGGCGATCTTCGGCGGCGTGTAGCTGCCCGCGCTGGTCAGCGCGCCGAACCGAGCCTCGGCGAGGATGCTCGCCTCTTCGAAGCTGAAGTCGCCGATGCGGCCCTCGGCGACGGGCACGTCTTGCGCCTCGCGGCCCATCTTTGCCGCGACCGCTTCGACGAGCATGCCCCGCATCTTCCGAACCGCCTGCAGTGCCGCATTGCCGGCCATGAACGTCACCCGTGAGGAGTAGGACCCGAGGTCGATGGGCGTGGTGTCGGTGTCGGCGGTGACCAGGCGAATATCGCGAGGCCGTAGGCCGAGCTCCTCGGCGACGATCGCGGCCAGGACTGAGTCCGAGCCCTGGCCAATGTCCATCGCGCCGCAGTAGGCCGTGACGCCGCCGCGGTCGACCTTGATCTGAACCTCGGAGTGGGGCATGTCGTTCCAGTAGATGGCGGTGCCCGCGCCTGACATGTAGCTCGAGATCGCAAAGCCCATGCCGCGGCCGCGCTGCGTCTGGCGAGTGCGGAAGCCAGAGGCGGTCATCACTCGCTGGGTGCATTCGTCGAGGCCGCATGAAGTCACCCGCAGCCAGTTCACCGTGCGGGTCATCGGTTTCACGAAGTTGCGCTGCTTCAGGTCGACAGGATCGAGGCCGAGGTCATGCGCGATCTTCTCGAGATGAAGCTCCAGCGCGAAGCGGGGCTGGGGTGTGCCATGGCCCCGCTTCGGGCCGCACGGCGGTTTGTTGGTGAACACCCGGCAGCCTTCGAAGCGATAGGCCGGAATGTCATAGGTCACCGTCTGGAGGGCGCCTGTATAAAAGGTCGAGGCCACGCCGTACGAGCCGTAGGCGCCGCCGTCGAGGGCGGTCTTGAAATGCATCGCGGTGATCCGCCCGTCCTTGGTGACGCCGCTTCTCACCCACATGAGCACGGGATGGCGCCCTCGATGCGCATAGAAGACCTCTTCGCGGGTCAGCGTGCACTTGACCGGACGGCCGGTGAGTATCGCCAGCTTGCAGACGATGATCTCGTGCGCGAAGGGGTCGGTCTTGCCGCCGAACCCTCCGCCGTGCACCGCGCCGATGACGCGGATCCTGTTCATCGGCAGCTCGAGCACTTTGGCCAGGGCTCGATGCACGTAGTGGACGACCTGCGTCGAGGACCACAACGTCACCCGCCCATCGACGAAGCTCGCGATCGCGCTGTGCTGCTCCATCGGCAGATGGGTATTGCCCTGGAAGAAGAAAACATCTTCCCGAATGTGGTCGGCCGTCTTGAACCCTGCATCCACGTCCCCGAACTCGAGGGCGACCAGCTTGTGGATGTTGTTCGGACCGCCGTAGTCCTGGATGCGCTCGTCCTTGCTTTCCGCGAGCGCCTCGTCGATGGACATCACGGCCTCGAGGACCTCGTACTCGACTGAGATCGCGTCACACGCTGCGGCGGCGATTTCTTCATCGACGGCGGCGACAGCTGCGATGGGGTCGCCGACATAGCGCACCTTCTCGTGCTCCAGGGCCCGCTCGTCCTGCGTGACGGGGAGGATGCCGAACTTGATTGGGAGGTCGGCGCCCGTGATCACCGCCCGCACGCCGGGCATGCGGCGGGCCGCCGAGGTGTCGATCGAGAGGATTCGGGCGTGGGGGTGGGGGCTGCGCAGAATGCGGCAGTGGAGGGTGCGAGCGGGGAGCATGTCGTCGGCGTAGATGGCGCGGCCGGTGACCTTGGAGACGGCGTCGGGCTTGGGGAACGGCTTGCCAATAACGCTGTATCCGTTGGCCCCCGTCATTTCATCCGAACCCCGGCCAGTTCGACTGCGTCCAGGATTTTTGAGTAGCCCGTGCAGCGGCACAGGTTGCCCGCCAGCGCTTGGCGGATCTCATCCCTCGATGGCGCGGCGTTGGATTCGAGCAGCGATTTCGCTGTGAGCAGGATGCCCGGCGAGCAGTAGCCGCACTGCGCAGCGCCGAGCTCTGCAAACGCTTGCTGCAGAGGGTGCAGATCCGAACCGTCAGCCATGCCCTCGATGGTCGTGATCGAGCGGCCCTCGACCTGCACCGGCAGCACCAGGCAGCTCAGCTCAGGCTTGCCGTCGACGAGCACTGTGCAAGTGCCGCACTCACCGAGCTCGCACCCGTGCTTGGTGCCAGTTAGCTGCATGTCCTCGCGCAGGACTTCCAGCAGCGTCTTGTGGACTGGGACGAGCAGCTCGGCGCGCTCGCCATTGACGTCCAGCGCGATGACCTGGCGGTCGACCTCGCGCGCCATCTCGTTTTTCACGATGCGGCGAGCATAGCTTTCAAGGCATCGGCGCACGCCCAGAGGTCGGGGGCGACGGCGTGAGCACGACTGGAAACCGGAATCGGGTCGTCGGGGCACACGAGGATCGCGCGCATGCCGAGCGCCAGAGCGGGCTCGATGTCGTTGGTCTCCTTGTTGCCGATCACGACGCAACGATCAGCAGACGCGCCGCCCGCCTTCATGGCCATCTCGAAGACGGCCGGGTGCGGCTTGAGGTGGCCGGCATCGACAGACGTGACGATCGCGTCGACGTGTTCGGCCATGTCGAGGAGCCGGAAGTCCTCCCAGTAGCTGTCGGCGTCGCGCCAGTAGGTGTTGCTGGCGATCACCGTGCGCATGCCGAGCGCGTGGATGCCGGACAGGAGCTCGAGGGCGCCTGGCAACGGCTTCAGTCGGTCGGCCACGGGCAGAGCCATCGCTCGCCGAATCCGTGCCACCGTCTCAGCGTCGGACGGCAGACCCTGGCGCTCCAGCGAGGTGGCGACGAGCAGCGCCGCCGGCGCGACCTTGACTGTGTGCTCAGTGTTGATGCTCCGTGCCTCGTCCCCGATTCGGCTGCTCTGGATCAGATCGGCAACCAAAGCATCGACCGCGGCGGGAGTCAGGCCGGTCATAGCGGTTGCCACCCTGCGATGGCGTCCGTCGCCATCGGCCTCACGCAGAGGCCAGGAGTTCGGCCAAAGCGTACCGCCAACGTCGATCAGCGCAACTTCGAGGGGCTGGTTCACCCGAGTCCCTATCATCGCCTCAATGCTGCGGTACTTGACGGCGGGGGAGTCGCACGGCCCCCAGCTCACGGTGATCATCGAAGGCGTGCCCGCGGGATTGGAGATCTCCGAGGCCGACCTGCGCCGCGACCTCGCGCGCCGCCAGGGCGGCCACGGGCGCGGGGGCCGCCAGAAGATCGAGACCGACTTCGCCCGCATAGTGAGCGGCGTCCGCGGGGGTTTCACCATCGGCAGCCCAGTGACGCTCGTGCTCGAAAACAAAGACCACGCGAACTGGACCGCCGAGATGACCGCGTCCAAGGAGGGCTACGCTCCGAAGCCGGTGACCAAGCTGCGCCCGGGCCACGCCGACCTTGCGGGCGCCTTGAAGTACGGCCACACGGACATCCGCAACGTCCTCGAACGGTCGTCGGCGCGAGAGACGGCGACCCGGGTGGCGGCTGGCGGAGTGGCTCGCAAGCTGCTCGGCCGCTTCGGGATCGAGATCCTGAGCTTCACCCAATCGATCGGCAGGATCGACATCGGCTACGACAAGGTCAACCCCGAAACCATCACGGTCGAGGAGATAGAGGCTTCACCCGTTCGCTGCCCCGACCCCGAGGCCTCGAAGCGGATGGTCGCTGCCATCGACGAGGTGGGAGAGAAAGGCGACACGCTAGGTGGGACGTTTCGCGTCATCGCGCGTGGCGTCCCGCTGGGCTTGGGCAGCTATGTGCACTGGGACCGCAAGCTGGACGGCCGCCTGGCGCAGGCCGTGCTGTCGATCAACGCCATCAAGGCTGTCGAGTTCGGCGCCGGTTTCGAGGGCGCTGCGCGCCGCGGCTCGCAGTTCCATGACGAGATCGATTACCAGGAAGGCAGGTTCAGGCACCTGACAAACAGAGCTGGCGGCCTGACGGGTGGTATGACCAACGGCGAGCCCATCGACCTGCGCGTGGCGATCAAGCCGATCTCGACGATGAAAACGCCCCTGCCCTCGATCGACCTGAACACCAAGGAGAAGGTGCAGGCGCACTACGAACGGAGCGACGTGTGCGTGGTCCCGGCCGCGGGCGTCATCGGTGAGGCGATGGTCGCGCTCACCCTGGCCGATGCGTTCCTTGAGAAGTTCGGCGGTGACTCTATGGAAGAGCTCGAACGCAACCACCGAGGTTACATCGAGTCTCTCGCGCGCTGAAATCGAGACGCAGTCAGCGGTAGAACGCTGTACGTGTCGGGTTCACGATCAGAAGGCCCCCCGAGCAGAATCGCATCAGGGACGCCACGCCTACCACCGGAGCCGCGCTGATCACAAGTGGGCTGAATGCGTCGGGCGGCGTGACTCTGAACTGTGCGGCCGTCGAGCACGGTGCCTGTGCGTCGCCCCAGCTGATCGGTATGTAGGCGTGACCTGGCACCGGGCGGTCGCCAGTAATCTGCGCGGTGCCTGCGGGTAGTCCAATCACCTTCTCAGGCTGGTTGGCGCCAAAGATGTACGAGCTGTCCGACCATGTGCCGGGAGTCGCTACAGCCCGCCCGTGCGCGTCGAGCAGCTGGACGCCGGCGTAGCCGTACAGATCGCAGTTGCGACTCGACTTGTTTCGAACCTCGATGAGACCTCCTACGTTGCCAAGCCCGGCACCCACAAACACCAACCGCATTTCCAACGCGCTGGTGTCGCAGCGGAAGAACGGGAATGTTGGCGTGGGGATCACGAGCGGCCGCGGGCTGGCGACCGCGGCTGGCGAAGGGCTGTTCACGACCGGCGACGGTGCGACCACCGCCGCGGCCGTCTGGGTGGGGCTGGCCACCGCGCTGGTAGGCGCGTGCTGGCCGGTGGTGCACGCGCTCATGAGAGCCACGGTGAGCAGGCCCGGCAGGAGGCTGGACAGCCTCATGCAACCTAAACGGCATCAATCTGGCCGCGGTTACGGTTACCTTGGGACGACTTGACGGAGAAGGTGATGACGATGGCCCAGGCCATCAATCGGTTCGTCCCCGATGGCGCCACCGTGGCCCTCGGCACGGCGCTCGAGCCGCTGATTCCATTCGCGGCTGGGCATGAGCTGATCCGTCAGGGGCGACGGGACCTCGAGCTGGTGGGGCCGATCTCGGATGCGATGTTCGACCAGCTCATCGGCGCGGGCTGCGTGCGCCGGGTCACCGCGGCGTGGGTCGGCAACGTCTCTGAGGGCCTCGGCCATTGCTACCGCCGCGCCGCTGAGGAGCGCGTGCCGCGCTCCATCGAGATCCATGACCACACCAACTTCTCGATCTCGCTCGCCCTGTGGGCGGCGGCCTGGAACGTGCCGAGCCTGCCGGCGCGAACGCTGCTCGGCAGCGGCATCGTGGACACGAACCCGACCTTCGCGGTGGCCGACGGTCTCGCCCATATCAATGCCGTGCGGCCCGATGTGGCGCTCGTGCATGTGCAAAGGGCCGATGCCATGGGGCGCGCGCACGCGTGGGGTCCGCTGGGGATCACCGAGGAGGCGGGGCTTGCCGCGCAACACATCGTCGTTACGTGCGAGGAGGTTGTAGACGAGAGCGTCACTCTGAGCGATCCGAATCGCATTTTGTTCCCCGAGACGAAGGTCGTCGCCGTGGTGCACGAACCAGGTGGCGCGCATCCGTCGCCGGTGCAGGGGTACTTCAAGCGCGACCACTCATTCTTTCGCGACTACGCGGCTCAGTCGCGCACCGCGGGTGGATTTGCCGAATGGCTAGAGCGATGGGTCCTCGATATTCCGGACAGAGCCGCGTACTTGAAACAGATTGATGTCGAGGCGCTGAGGGTTAAAGGCAGCGCTCTATCGGTGCCTGCGAATTTTGCGGATGAATAGCGAGTCGTACACGCCGCAAGAGCTGATGGTCGCCGTCGCGTCGCGCGAGATCCGCGACCACGACCTGGTCTTCGTCGGCATGCGGTTGCCGATACTCGCGTACGCGGTGGCGCGCAACAATCATGCGCCGAACGCCCGTGGCCTCTTCGAGGTCGGCCTGATGCGTGATCGGCCGGCCGAAAGTTACCTGGGCACGATGGGCGATCCACCCAACGTGCGCGGGGCGCTGTGGGCGACGCGCATGTCGAATGTGATGGCGCTCATGGCGCAGGGCAACGTCGACCTGGGCTTCATCGGCGGGGCGGAAGTGGACCGCTTCGGCAACCTGAACACCTCATACGTCGGCTCGCCGGCGAACCCTGAGGTGAAGCTCCCGGGGAGTGGGGGAGGAGCCGACATCGCAATCCTCAGCCGCCGCTGGGTGACGCTCATGAACCACGAGCGCCGCCGTCTGGTCGACCGCGTTTCGTTCGTGACCTCACCCGGATATGGGGACGGAACTCCGGGCTGGCGAAAGAAGAACCGCCTGCTCGGCGCGGGACCGTCCGCGATCGTAACGACGCTGTGCGTCTTCCGATTCCCAGAGGGTGGCGGCGAGGCCTATCTCGACACGATCCATCCGGGCCACACCCTCCAAGAGGTTCGCGCCAACACAGGTTGGCCGGTGGATGCTCCCGAATATGTAAAGGCGACACCGGCTCCAACCAATTCTGAGCTGGCCGCCATGCGCCGATTACAAAAGGCTGACGGGGGGACAACTGCCGTCTAACAGCGTCGCCTCAGCCTGAAGGTCCCGATCCCCATGTGGGTCGAATCCAGAAAAGAGGTGACCGACATGAATCCGTTTGCAGCCATGGCAGTCAAGGTCTTCAGTGGTGGGACCACTGCGGTCCTGATGACGTTGGGGGTCACAAGCGGCCTCGCCGACGCGTCAGCGATGCCGGCGACACCGGCTCCCGCGTCAAGCAACGTGGCGGTGGCGAGCCCGTTGGCGAGCGTGCGCGACGCGGTGCGGTATGCCGTGTTCGAGGCTGAGGCCGATGTGCTGCGCATCCCGCAGGCGGCGTTTCGGGCCGACCTCACGCGCGGCATTACCGTGGCGCGGCTGGCCAGGGAACGCGGTCTGAACAAGGATCAGTTCGGCGACCGGCTCGTCGTCAACGTGCGGCCACGGCTGGCCCAGCTTGTGCACCTTCGGGTCATCACCCAGGCGCAGGCGGACAACGTCATCGACCGCATCCAGCACGGCAACATCCCCTGGTGGGACGGGCTGAACACTTAGTTAGTTAGCTCTACTCAAGACAGAGGGCCCGTCTCCCCGGACGGGCCCTCACCAGTTTCCTAGGGTTTGGCTCTGGCTTTCCCCGCCATTGCCATCTGCTTCCATTTCTTGCGTTCTTCGAGTCGGATCCGCGCGTCGCTTTTTGCAGCGATGGCGCGCAGCTCGCGCTGCAGCTTGCGGTAGCTGTCGAGGCGCACCGCGTCGAGGGTCCCATGGTTGATTGCGGCCTTGATCGCGCACCCCGGCTCCGTGTTGTGCGCGCAGTCCGTGAACCGGCAGCTCAGCGCCAGCTCCTCGATGTCCTCGAAGAAGTTCTCGAGGCCATCCTCGCCTTCCCACAGCTGGGCTTCGCGCAGGCCGGGCGTGTCGACGATCATCCCGCCTTTCGGCAGCAGCACGAGCTGGCGGTGGCTGGTCATATGGCGCCCCTCCCCGGAGCTGTGGATCATGCGGGTGCGCATCACCTCCTCACCGACGATGCGGTTGATGAGGGTCGATTTGCCGGCGCCGGACGGGCCGAGCAGCACGCCGGTGAGCGCAGGCTGAAGGCGCCGCGCGATCTCGCTGATGCCCTGGCCGGTGATGCTGCTGCTCACGATCACGTGAGCGCCCATCGCCACGGCCTCGAGCTCGGCGCGGAGGGTGTCGGTGGAGTCGGTGATATCGGCCTTGGTCAGCAGGACAATCGGCACGGTTCCGCTCTGCCACGCGATCGTGAGGTAGCGCTCGATGCGCCGGGCATTGATGTCGGTGGCCGCGGCGACGACGAAGGCGACGTCGACGTTGGCCGCCAGGACCTGCTCCCTGGATTCCCTGCCTGCGACCTTCCTCGAAAAGGCCGTGCGCCGCTCGACGACGCCATGCAGGGCGGACACGGGCTCGCGGTGGAGCACCGCCACCCAGTCGCCCACCGCGGGCAGCAGGAGGGCGTCGTTACGCAGATGGCGCCCGGCGACGGCGCGGGTGGGGCCATCCCCGTCCTGGACCAGGTACTCCATGCCGAAGTCGGCGATCACGCGCGCGGGGGCGTATCCGTCCGCCGCATAGGGTTTGAACTTTTCGTGAAAATAGGAATCCCAGCCCAGCAAAGCGAGCTGAGAAGCGATCTCTGTAGACAAAGCGAACCTCCGGTGAGAAAACGGGTGGGCGCTATCGGTCCGCCCGCCGGAGGGTGCTTTAGACGTAAGCTCCGGAGGTGGCCGATGGCCGGGAAACGGTTACTGCAAGCTCTGCCATTCGAACGTCACCTCCCTCTTTGGTCAGGCGGTCAGGGTATCAAAGTCCTTTGAAGTCCGCTTTGCGCTTTTCGCCGAAGGCTTTGATCCCCTCCTCCGCATCCTCGGAGGTGAAGACTCTGCTGATGGCTTCTCGTTCGATCGCCAGGCCCAGGTCCAGGGGCGCGCCGAAACCTTGCGTGATCGCCACCTTGGCGTGGCCGATCGCGACGGTCGGTCCCGCGGCCAGCTTTTCCGCGTACTCGATCGCGCCCGCGCGGCACGCGGCTGCGTCCGGAAACAGCTGGTCGACAAGACCCATCTCTTTGGCCTCGGCCGGCTTCAGTGTTTTGGCGTTGACGATGAGGTCCAAGCCCTTTGAGAGACCGACGAGGCGTGGGAGTCGCTGGGTTCCGCCCGAGCCCGGGAACAGGCCGAGGTTCACCTCCGGCAGGCCGATTTGATACGAGCCCTCGGCTGCGAAACGCAGATCGCACGCGAGCGCCATCTCGAAGCCGCCTCCGAGGCAATGGCCCGCGATGACAGCGATGAAGACGAGCGGCGTGTTCTCCATCTTTCTAAACGCCTCGTGGGCCATGATCGCGGTCATCATTCGAGAGCGTGCGCTGCCCGCCGCGAAGGCGCTCACGTCGGCGCCGGCCGAGAAGAACTTTTCCGAGGCGCTCGTCAACACGACCGCGCGAATGTCCCCATCGTTGCGTGCATCGTCGATCGCACCGGCCAGCGACCTGAGGAATTTGTAGTCGTAGCTGTTCGCCGGCGGGCGGTCGAGGACGAGGATGCCGACGTTGCCTTCCTTCTCGAGATTGACTCCCACCACGTACCCTCCATACGGTCCAGTCCCGGCGACGGGATAATTATCGAAGTACTGAAAGAAACCTACAGAAGTAGAGGGGTGTGCACCTGATGGCAACCATGATCATCGAAGGCGAGCGGACCAAGGCCGTGTCGGGCAAGACGTACGAGGTTCGCAATCCCGCGACCGGCGAAGTGGTCGATGTGGTCCCAGCCGGCGGCCCCGCCGACGTCGACAAGGCAGCGCAAGCCGCCGCGAAGACGTTCGCGAGCTGGTCCAAGCTCGCGCCAGCAAAGCGCGCGGAGATCCTGCACAAGGCAGCGCATCACATGCTCAGCAAGGTGGAGGAGATCGCCCCCATCCTCACCAAAGAGCAGGGGAAGACGCTTTTGGAGTCACGGCTCGAGGCGCAGCGCTTCGGCGAGAACATCGCATGGTTCGCCGACCTCGCGGACAAGGTGCACGGCCAGCACGTGTCGCTGCCGGACACGACCACCTACGGACTCGTGATCCGCATGCCGATCGGAGTGTGCGGCGCGATAGTGCCCTGGAACTTTCCGCTCACGCTGGCCGCGAACAAGGTCGCGCCGGCGATCGCGGCGGGCAACACCGTCGTCCTCAAGCCCGCGAGCACCACGCCGCTCTCGACCCTCGCGTGCATCGAAGCCCTGATCGAGGGCGGTCTGCCAGAAGGGGTCGTCAACGTTGTGCTTGGCACGGCGACAGGCGAAGCCATGGTCGACAACCCGATCATCCGGAAGATTGCGCTGACCGGCTCGACGCCGACCGGCAAGAAGGTGATGGCGCGGGCGGCGGAAGGTTTGAAGAAGATCACGCTCGAGCTGGGCGGTAGCGACCCCTGCATCGTCCTCGACGACGCCGACCTCGAGGCGGCCGCTCGCGGCATCTCGGTCGGCCGCTTCTTCAACTGCGGGCAGGCGTGCCTCGCGGTCAAGCGGCTGTACGTGCAGGACGGCGTCTACGACGCTCTGCTCGAGAAGCTTGTCGCCCGCGCTGCCAAGCTCAAGCCGGGCAATGGCCTGGACAAGGACAGCCGGATGGGGCCGATGCACAGCGAGACGCAGAGGGCGGAGGTCGAGGCGCAGATCAAGGATGCGGTCGGGCGCGGGGCCAAGGTGCTGTTCGGCGGGGGGCGGCCCAAGGGCGAGCAGTACGACAACGGCTGGTTCATCGAGCCGACGATCCTCGTCGACGTGCCAGACGACGCGCGTGTCTGGAAGGAGGAGGTCTTTGGGCCCGCGCTGCCCGTGCGGCGCATCACGGACCTGGACGAGGCACTGCGCCTCGCCAACGACTCACCTTTCGGTTTGGGGTCGTCGATCTGGACCGCCAACATGGCGTACGCCCACCGGGCGGTGCAGGAGCTCGAGGCGGGCTACACGTGGGTCAACGCGTTGCAGATCGCGCACGACGAGCTGCCCTTTGGTGGGGTCAAACAGTCGGGGTTTGGCAAGGAGCACGGCCTCGAGGCCTACTACTCGTACACGGAGCAGAAGTCAGTCGTTTATGGCGGGGTGTAGGGGATGAGGATTGCGCTTGGCGTGCTTGGCGTACTGGTGTTCCTCATCGGCGCGGTATTCGCCGGGCAGGGCCTTGGCTTCATCCCGGGGAGCGTGATGACCGGCGATATCAAGTGGTTCTGGATCGGGGCCGTGATGGTCGTGGTGGGGCTGGTGTTGGGCTACTTTGGGTTTGGACGCAGGCCGGCGAGAACGTAGCGCCTTCGCCCCGCCGCTCTTCTGGCGGGTCGCCAAACGTGCGGAATCAGGTCTCAACTGCCCCGCCCTCCCCCTGACCGAGGGAGGGCTTCACCCCACCGCTCTCGCGCCGCCCCCGTGCCTTTTTGGTCGTCCCCACCCCCGGGAGCTTGCCTGGGTCCCTCCCCGGCAAGCCGGCAGGACCATAAAGTCGCCTGTTTGGCGACTCTAAGCCGTTCTCCCATTCATGCGATCCCACTGCGACTGGCACTCGACGCACCGCGTCGCTGCCGGCTGGTATTTCAAGCGCTGCACTGGGATCCGGCCGGCGCAGCTCTCGCAGACGCCGTATGCCCCCTGGCGGACACGCTCCAGCGCGTGCTCAACCTGCTCGCGGTTCGCGTCGAGGAGGTGGACGAGGAGGTCGGACGTCTGGCGGTCGGATAGGGCTTGCGCGAGGTCGGCCTCTTCGGGAATCCCTGTGATCACCCCGCCGGTCACGTCGTTCAGGGGTCGGTGCAAGCCGGCCTCCTCGCCGCACGCCGCGGCCAGATGCTCCAAATTCCGCCTTTCCGCCTCAAGCCTCTCCTGGGGCGCCGAGTCTGGATCTTTGCGACTAGCCATTGGCAACCGCTCCTTCCTCTTGAGATACCGGCTCAGGCAACTGTTTGGTTCGTCAGTCACAACGTCCGCCTATGGCGTTCTACCCGGGTCGCGCACAATAGGTCGCCTGTGTCCCCGGCCATGAGGAACCTGACGGGAGCGCTTGTACTCCTTTTTCTGCTTAACGCTTGTTGGGGCGGCCCGGTTTCTCACCCCGCGCCAAGCGTCGCCCAGATCGGGAGCGATCTCAACTGCCCTTCCGGCGACCATGGGTTCGAGGACGGCCAGGCCGGGTGGGGCTTCTGCTACCCGGCCACCTGGCAGTACTTGGAACGGGTGGCGAACCCGGTCGATGCAGGTCCTACCCACCTGGACATCCTCCTGAGCATCACCGATGTGCCCTGCGTCCCCGCCTCGCCCGTAGCCGGGGTAGCGCCAGCCCCGGTCTGCCAGCCGAACGCGGGCCTTTTCGGTTTGATGGTCATTTCGACATATGACAGGGCCGGGGCCACGGACCTCGCCAGCTGGATGCAGACCAACTTGAAACCAGTGCCAGTCGGGCAAGCGATCCAGTGGGGCAATGCCACGGAGGCCGACCGGCTGACTGATGGCCGCCGCATCGCCTTGACGCCCCATCATGTGGTTGTGATGGAGCTGCGGTTTAACAAGGACGGGCTCGACCTCGAGGCGCTGATGTCGACCAGGCTGAACACCTGGAAGTTCCTCTACTGATCTAGGCGTGGCGGACGACGAGCCTCGACGCCTGCTCTCTCACTACAAGGTGAGTCGGGATTCGGACGGGCACCTCGTGCTGTTGATGCCCTGGCCGGGGAGCTCGCTTCTTGGATGTGCGCTGCCCGCGGTGGCAATCTCGATCGTCGGGGGGTTGCTGGCGCTCGTGGGGAACTCCCCGGTGGCGTGGGGCATCCCCGTCTTTGCGCTCTCGTTTGCGGTCATCTTTCTAGTCGTGCTTGCCTACCAGGGCAGCCACGCATGGGTTTTGAAGCCTGGAGCGCTGAAGCGGGGCACGACGTTTGGCGACCGCTATCGGCCGGGATCGCGATGGTCGACCGCTCGTGCGGTGGTGATGAAGCGAAGGCTGTGGCCGTCGGGTCGTGGCAGCTCGGATCGGGTCTATATCGTCTGGGACCGAGGCGCGCGGTCGAGCCTCCTGAACGTCTTGAACTGGAGCGGAGCCGAGTCGCGGCTGGCGACCGGCGGGCAACGATCGTTGGCCCGTAGCGGCCCGATCGTGCCGCAGGCTCCACGGCCGATGGCTAAGTCCGCCGACGAGACGCTCAAGTCGGCGGCGAGCGAGGCGGTTGGCGAGATAGCGGACCTTCTGGTCACCGAGCTGGGCGTGCCCCTCACGTTTGAGTGCGAGGTCGGGCCGCCGCCGCGGCCGCCGCGGCCGAGCCGGCCGAGGTTGCTTTAGCTCGGTCTCTTGAACAGGGACTGGAGCTTGACGGCCAGGCCCATGTCGCCCTTGACCTTGAGCTTTTGGGACATGAAGGCGGACATCCCATCCATCTGGCCGGTCATGATCTTCACGAAGTCGCCGGAGTCAGCGAGCAGCGTCAGGTTCGCGTTCTCGGGCGCATCGCCTTGACCCGTCTCGGCGGTGCCGTCGTGGATCTTGACCCACCACTTGCCGGCGTGCTCGCCGCTGAGGTCGAACTGGATTGTCGCCTTCGTCGCGCCTGCCTTCTCCGGTACCAAGAACCGGGGCAGCGCCTCGACGATCTGGTCGGGTGTCAACTGGACTTCAGACATTTGATTCTCCTGAGCTAAGGACTAGGGGGAAAGCGAAGTAACTCTCTAAAGGAATGCTAACCGCGTGCATTGACCGAATGCACCGCCGCCTCCCGCCTTCCCCGCCAAGCGGGGACGACAACCTTGCGACAATGCCGGAGCGATGACGACTGAGCTGGGCTTGACCGAGGTGGCGGCCGACGTGTTCGAGCTGCGCTTGCCGATTCCGTTCGAGGACGGCCTGGTCAACGTGTTCCTCTTGCCAGACGGCGACGACGCCGACCTTGTTGATTGCGGCATGAACACCGAGGAATCGGTCTCGGCGATCAACGCGGCGGTTCGACATTTGGGTTCGAAGCGCATCCGACGCCTGGTGGTGACCCACATCCACCCCGACCACTACGGCGCCGCCGGCGTGTTCGCCGGCGAAGGCCGTGCCGACCTTTACCTCCATCGACTCGAGGTGCCGCTCGTCTACCCCCGCTACGTCGACATCGATCACCTGGTGAGCGAGGTGCGCACTTACCTCCTCGTCAACGGTGTGCCCGCTGACGAGGCTGAGGTGCTGAGCAACTCGCAGCGCGCGCTTAGCGAGATAGTGAAACCGGCAGTGCCGGCGGTCCAGCTCGAGGGAGCCGAAACCCTGGAGGTGGGGCGTCGCCACTTGAGGGTGGAATGGACCCCCGGGCATTCGCCTGGCCACATCTGTCTCTACGACGAGCGCGACAAGCTCCTGATCGCCGGGGACCACATGCTGCCCGAGCTGTCACCCAACATCGGCCTTCACCCGCAGAGCACGCCGGATCCGCTGCACGAATATCTCGACGGCCTGCGGCGGCTGGCGGGATACGAACCCAGCCTGATCCTGCCTGCACACGGTCGCCCGTTCACGGATGCGTCAAACCGGGTGAAAGCCCTGCTCGGGCATCACAAGAAGCGTCTGGAGCAGATCGCCGCCATCGTGTCGCGAGGGGAGCGCAGCGCGTGGTCGGTGGCGTTCGAGCAGTGGGGCCCGCGTGACAACTCGTGGGAGAAGCGCGCGGCTCTGCAGGAAGGCCTCGCGCACCTACAGGCGCTGGCAGTCGAGGGGCGGGTGAAGAAGTTCGTCACGCCGACGGCGGTGCGATGGAGTCCCGTTTAGGGAGGATACCGATTCGAGCACAGATGGTCGCGTTGCTGGCGAAACGACGTGGATCGGGCCCCTTTTGGTCGGCGCCAGAGCGAGCTTCAGCTTGGGCTGACCAGGCTAGCGCTGGAAATCCACCACCGAGGTGAATATTTGCGACCTCGGCTGGTTGTTGACCGGGACGCCGATGCCCCAGCTGAGCGCCAAACTTGCTGTCTGAGAGCGTCGAGATCCCCGTCGTGTCTCCAACACTCAGCCAAAAGGGCACGAATGGTGGCATCGCCGCATGGCGGATCGGTGCGCGTTGGGACCTTTTGGTCGTCACCCGTCGGTTGGAGGGTTTCTACCGCGTGCCCACGGCCTCGCTCGCGGTCTTGATTCCGAGCGGGAAAAGGTCCGCCGGGTAGCAGCCGACTCCGACCACCCCCGGCCCCGCATGCGCGCCGACGACCGGGCCCAGCGATTGGATCATCAACGTATCGGCGATCGGTTTCAGCTCGCGTGCGAGGTGCTCCGCGTCGGCTTCTGCGTCGGCGTGTCCGACGATGATGCAGACGCCCCTGCCGTGGTCCAGCTCGCGCGTCAGCTCGATGACGCGTGTTAGCGCACGCTCGAAGGTGCGCACCCGCTCGAGCGGCGTCACCAAACCATCGCGGATACACAGCACCGGCTTGACCTGCAGCACAGAACCGAGCAGTGCGTTGGCGCGACCGATGCGCCCGCCGCGACGCAGGAACTCGAGAGTCGCGACCGAGAAGTAGGTCTGCAGATGCGGCTTCATCGCCTCCACCTTGGCCTCGATCGCTTCGGCATCGGCACTTCGCGCTGAGAGTGTTGACGCCACCAGAGCGATGAGACCAAGCGACATCGAAGCGACACCCGAGTCGATGACGCGAATTCGTTTCGGGTCGGTAATGGCGGCTGCTTGACGGGCCGAGTCGAAAGTGCCGCTGAGCTTCTCGGAGATGTGAATCGAGACAATCGACTCGTGATTCTTGAGCAGGGTGACGAAGGTCTCTGCAAAGCGTCCGGGTGACGGTTGTGAGGTGGTGGGATGCGTGGTCGCCAAAGGCAGGCGGCGATAGAACTCGGCAGGTGTGATATCCACACCGTCAAGAAGGCTCTGGCCCTCCAGGTGAAGCGTCAGCGGCACCACAGTGATACCTCGGGCGGAGGCGAGAGCGGGAGGCAGGTCGGCTGTTGAGTCGGTGACTATCGCGACGCCGCGAGTGGTCAATTGAGACCCATCAAGGGGGAACGATCTTGACTTCGACCGCGTCTTGAATCTTCTGGTACCTGTGGAAGAGCACGTGCTCGATGGGGCGGAGAAGGAAAAGCATCGCGAGGATCAGCAGCGTGGTGAAGATCGCCGGCACGTAGAAGCCGAAACCTACCGCCATCCCGATCGCCGCCACCACCCAGATCGAGGCGGCCGTGGTCAGGCCGTGGACCTCGTTGCCCTGGCGTAGGATGGCGCCCGCCCCAAGAAAGCCGACGCCAGTCACGACCTGGGCGGCGATGCGTGTCTGGTCTGTCGTGCCTTTGAAGGCCTCGAGCCCGAGACCCGAAAACAGACACGCGCCGACTCCCACCAGTCCGAGGGTCTTGATTCCGGCCGGGTGGCCGTGGAACTCGCGCTCGAAACCGATCGCGATGGCGAGGATGGCGGTGACGAGCAGCCGGAGTGCGAAGTCGACGTCGCTTAGGAGTGGCAGCTGCTCAGCCCTTACCCGGCCTGCCGCCGGGTTGGTCCTTGCCGCGCGGCTCCTCGGGAAACTCCGGAAGGTCGGGTAGGTCGAGGCTGTTCACGAAATCTCTGAACACGGCCAACCTTTCTTCGTCGACAGGGCCCTCGCCCTTTTCCGAAGCGTCCGACCCTTCATTGGGGTCAGGGGTGATGCCCGCAGACTCCATCACCTCGGTGGCGACGAAGATCGGGCACTCGACGCGCACCGCGAGCGCGATCGCGTCGGAAGGCCTCGCGTCGAAGTCGAGGTCGCGTCCGTCCTGCTTGACGTAGAGTCGGGCGTAGAAGACCTGGTCGGCAAGGCGGGTGACCACGATGCGCTTGACGCTGATGCCGAGGTCTCCGAACGCCGTCGCCATCAGGTCGTGGGTGAGGGGGCGGCCGAGCGGGTTTCCCGAGATCTTGGTGGCGATCGCCTGGGCCTCGAAGGAGCCGATCCAGATCGGGAGGTAGCGGTCTGCCTCCTTCTCCTTGAGGATCACCAGGTGCTGGGCGGTGGGCATGTGGATTCGGATGCTGTCCACCGATACCTCGATGAGGTTTTTCATCCTCGATCACATTACTCCTAGAGCCCGGGAAAGCCTCCTTTATTGCCGCCCTGACCCCGCGGTCATTGCCGAGCTGAGCGTCCCTTCCCGATAGCGCACGCGTCGCGAGCGTGGCCACCCTCCCCGGCGAGGGGGAGGCCAACGTTGTCCTCGATCGGGCGAACGTAAAATCCGATGGTGGCTAAGGGACGCAAGGGGCGGGTGGTTTTGATCGACGCCCACAGCCTCATCTATCGGGCTTTTTTTGCGCTGCCGCCGATGAGCACTTCGGACGGGCGGGTGACCAACGCCGCGTACGGGTTCACCTCGATGCTCGCGATCGTCCTTGCGTCGCGGCCCGAGTACGCGGTCGCCGCTTTTGACGTTGGCGCCCCGACCTGGCGCTCCAAGGAATACGTCGAGTACAAAGCGGGCCGCCGCGCGATGCCTGATGACCTGCGGCCTCAGATCGAGATGGTGCGCGACATCCTCACCACCTTCATGATTCCGATCCACGGCATCGCGGGCTTCGAAGCCGACGACCTGATCGGCACGTTCTCTCGGCTCGCCGAAGAACGAGGCCATTCGGTGACCATCGTGTCAGGCGACCTCGACTGCCTCCAGCTGGTGTCGGAGTCGGTCGAAGCTCTGGTGCCGAGGCGCGGCATCACTGACACGTTCGTGTATGGACCGGACCAGGTCCGCCAGCGCTACGGCTTCGAGCCGGCGCAGCTCATCGACTTCAAAGCGCTGCGCGGTGACACGTCGGACAACATTCCGGGCGTCCCTGGCGTCGGCGACAAAACGGCCGCCAAGCTGGTCCAGGACTTCGGCTCGGTCGAGGCGCTGCTGGAACGCGTCGACGAGCTCCCCGAAGGGCGCTTGAAGACCTCGATCAAGGCGAACGCCGACCAGATCACCCTGGGCAAGCGAATGGTCACCATCGTGCGCGACGTGCCTGTCGATCTCGACCTCGAGAAGGCCAGATGGACCAGGTACGACTACGACAAGGCGCGCGACGTCTTCGACCGGCTGGAGTTCAGGCAGCTTCTCAGCCGCTTCCCTCCGCCCGACCAGGTACCAGTTCAGCCGAGCCTCACGTTCGAGACCGCCCCCGAACCCGCGGGACTGAAGGTGGTCGAAGACCCGACCGAGGCGGCGAGCCTCCTCGATGGCTCTGGCGATGTCGGCGTGTACGCCATCAACGAGAGCGCCACCCGCGGGGCGCGAACCGTCGGCCTGGGGGTGTCGACCGGCAAGGAGACGTTCTATGTCGCCAAGCAAGAGGCGATGGACGCCGTCGCGAGCACGCTGTCGGGCAGGCCCATCTCCGGCCACGACGCCAAAGAGACCGAGCTCGCGCTTCGCTCGCTTGGTGGCGGCAAGCGCGAGTGGGCGTTCAGCACTTTCCTCGCCGCCTACCTCCTGGGCGCAGGGTCGCGCGACCCACGCCTTGAAGACCTCGCCAAAGAGTTCCTCGACGTGACGCTGGTGAGCACCGAGCAGCTGCTGGGCACAGGGCGTGCGGCTCGAAAAGTGGCTGACGTGTCGGTGAACGAGGCTGCGGAGTTTGCCGCGCGGCGCGCCGAAGCGATCCTCAACCTGAGGCCTCGCCTGGAAGCCGAGATGCAGAACCTCGGCGTCGACTACCTCTTTCATGAAATCGAGCTGCCGCTGGCCGGTGTGCTCGCCGACATGGAGTCGGAGGGCGTGGCGATCGATGTGGCGTACCTCAAGGACATGCAGGAGGAGCTGGGCGGGCAGCTGGCCGCAATCGAGTCGGAGGTCGAGCAGGTCGCCGGCCAGAAATTCAACCTCGGCGCGCCACAGCAGCTGGCGAAAGTGCTGTTCGAGGACCTGCGGCTGCCAGTTGGCAAGCGCACCAAGACCGGTTACTCGACCGACGCCGACACTCTCGAGGGCCTGCGCGAGAAGCACCCGATCATCGGGCTGATCCTCGAGCACCGTCAGCTGTCAAAGCTCAAGTCCACCTATGTCGACGCGCTGCCGCAGATCGTCGATCCGATCAGCGGGCGTGTTCACACGTCGTTCGGGCAGGCCAGCACAGCGACGGGGCGGCTCTCGTCCTCCAACCCGAACCTCATGAACATTCCGATCAGGACCGAGCTGGGGCAGCGCATCCGCCGCGCGTTCAGGGCGGGGCGTCCGGACCACGTGATGGTGTCGGCCGACTACTCCCAGATCGAGCTTCGCATTGCCGCGCATCTCAGTGGCGATCCCAAGCTGCTGGGCGCGTTTGCGGCTGGGCAGGATATTCACACCGCCACTGCGGCGGCGGTGTTCAAGATTCCGATCGAGTCGGTGGATCCGAATCAGCGAAGGCTGGCCAAGGTCGCGAACTTCGGGTCGATCTATGGGCAGGGCGAGTACGGCCTGTCGCAGCAGCTGGGGATCACTGGCGATGTGGCAAGGGATTTTCTCAAGGAATACTGGTCGACATACTCGCGTCTCAAGGAGTACCTCGATGAGGTGCGGCACAAGGCGAGGGAGGAAGGGTTTGTCGTCAGCGCGACTGGGCGCCGTCGTGCCATTCCCGACCTGCGGTCGCCCAACTTTCAGCTGCGCAGCGCCGCAGAGAGGATGGCCATCAACTTTCCGATGCAGTCGCTCGCCGCGGACATCATCAAGATCGCGATGGTGCGCTTGCACCGCGAGATCGAGGCTGATCACATCGAGGGGCGCATGTTGCTGCAGGTCCACGATGAGCTGCTGTTCGAGGTGCCAGATTCGGAGGTTGATCAGTTCGCTGAGAAAGTGCCGCGCATCATGACCGGCGCCTACGAGCTGGAGACGGGGATCGAGGTCGAGACGAAGGTTGGGCCGAACTGGGCGGATATGAAAAAGCTGGCGGTGGTGCGTGCCTGAACTGCCTGAGGTCGAGACGATTGCGGCTGACCTTCGGCCACATCTTATCGGGCGCACTTTTCTTCGCTGCGAGCTTCGGTTTCCGACCATGGTCCGGCATCCCGAGCCCGAGGCCTTTATCGACGCGATCGTCGGCATGCGCATCACTTCGGTGGGGCGGCGCGGGAAGTACATTCTCGTCCGCCTTGTCGACGACCTCGTCCTTGTCGTGCACCTGGGTATGAGTGGTCAGCTCCGACTCGTTCATCCGACTACGCCGTTGGCACCCCACACGCACGTCCTATTCGATCTCGACGACGGTAACCAGCTGAGGTACCGCGACCCGCGTCGGTTCGGGCGCCTGCTGCTGGGCACGGAGTCGGACCTGCTTCTCGCCCGCGCGATGCCGTCGCTCGGTCCCGAACCTATCGATCCCGCTTTTGGGGCCGATGATCTCTATCAACGTTTTCGCAATCGCAAGGCGCTGATCAAAGCCGTGCTCCTGGACCAGTCGACGATCGCGGGCGTCGGCAACATTTACGCGGACGAGTCGCTCTACCGGGCCCGCGTGCGCCCCGACAGGATGGCGCGCAGCTTGAGCAAGGGCTCGGTTCGGCGGCTGCACGAGGCCCTGAGGCTTTCGTTGCTGATCGCAATCCAGAATCGCGGCAGCTCAGTCGACACCTATCGCGATGCGTGGGGAGAGATCGGCGGGCAGCAGGAGAAGCTGCAGGTCTACGGCCGCGCCGGCGAGCCGTGCTTCACATGCGGCCGTCCGCTGTCGCTGGTGCGCATCGCGGGCCGCAGCTCGGTCTTCTGCCGCCGCTGCCAGCGTTAGTGGCGCCTATGGCCCCTCGCCTCTTTGTGCTGGTTGCGCTGGTCGTAGCTTTTGTCGCCCTCACGCTCATGGTGAGCGCGGGCTGGCTGGTTTCTCTCGATCATCAGGTCCTGGCGGCGATGTCCAGCTCCTGGAACGAGTCGCTGCACCCGCTGTTCCAGTTCATCGCCGAGCTGGGCGGCATGGAGGTGACGAGCATCCTCATGCTCGGCCTCTTCTTCTATCTGTGGCGAGGAGGATTCGGCGCCGACGCGCTGGTGGTCCTGGCTTTCGCCGGCGGCTTGGTCCTCGAGTTGGTGTACAAGGTTGCTCTGTACCACCCAGGACCGCCGAGTGCCAGCACCCACCGGGATGGGCCGAGCGTCACCGACTTCTTGACTGGAGGCGCCGGGATAAACAGCTTTCCAAGCGGCCACGTTGTCCGCGCCGTCATCGCGTACGGCCTGATCGCTTTCGTGGTGAGACGTCTCGCCCCATGGTCGGTTGCGCGCGCTCTCGCCATACCGATCGCCGTGCTCGTCATCATCGTCATCGCCTTCGACCGCCTGTACCTAAACGCGCACTGGGAATCGGATGTCATCGGCGGTCTTCTGCTCGGCGCGATCGCCCTGCTCGCGGGCACGGTCTGGCTGGACCGGCCCCGCAGGGCCGACAATTGATGTGGTGAAGGACGCCCGCGACAAACGCGCGACCGCGTCTTCCGATCGCCCGGTGCTGATCATGGTCACGGCCGGCGGCCGCAATGACGCCGAGAAACTGGGCGAAGGGTTGGTGGAGGGGCGCATGGCCGCATGCTGCACTGTGATCCCGATGGTCCATTCGTTTTATTACGAGGACGGCCAATTGAAGCGCGAGCACGAGTCGCTGCTGCTGATAAAGACCGTCGAGTCGCGGGCCAAGGCGGTCCAGGAGTACGTCCTCGCCAACCACTCGTATGAGGTGCCGGAGATCCTCCAGATCGCCGTCGAAAGTGGCAGTCCCGCTTACATTCAGTGGCTTGCCGACCAAGTGTCGCTAACGCCAACCGACCGTCCTTTGAACACTTAGACTCTCCTTTGGGTGGCCACGGCAGTTGATCGTTCTGATGCTGATTCGGGCGGCTCCGGAGGTCGCCGGCGACGTGCCCGCCGCCGGGCCGCCGCGAAGGAAGGACTGAGCCTCGAGTCGGTCCTTTCCGACATCGCGGTAACCGCGGAACCACCGGAGCCGGCGCCCGTTGTACCGGTGGTGGGCAAGCGCAAAGCAGAGCGCAGGCAGGTGACTCGTCGCAAGGTGAAAGCCGTCAACGAGGTCGCAGCCAAGGCCCCGGTTTTCTCGGACGTCATTGTCGAGACGGTGACGGTTACCCAATCGGACCCTGTCCCAACTGCGGTTGCGCTCGCGGACCCATTGCCCGAAGCCTCGCCAACTCCGGCGGCTCCGATTGCTCCACCCGAACCGGCAACGCTCCTGCCCACCACGGTCGCTCAGGAAGACGAGTACGCCGATCTGATCGGGCAGGCGGTCGGCTTGCGCCTGGATTCCGTCTCGCGCGAGTTCGGAGGCGATGAGGACATGCGTGTCTCCGCGCTAAGAGACGTATCGGTCGAGATCGGACCCGGAGAGTTCGTCGCCGTGGTCGGTCCGTCAGGTTGCGGCAAGACCACGTTGCTGTCGATGATGGGTGGCCTCGACCGGCCCACCTCCGGCCACGTCTACGCCGCGGGGCTGCCGCTTGGTGAACTGTCAGACAGCGACCTCGCCGACTACCGCCTGCAGCGGGTCAGCACCATCTTCCAGTCGTTCAACCTCGTGCCCTCGATGAGCGTCGAGGACAATGTCGCGCTGCCCTTGACGCTCGCGGGCGTGGAGGTCGAGGAGAGGCACCGGCGTGCCCGGCACCTGATCGAGCTGGTCGGCCTTGAGGGTCGGGCCCGCACACGGGCCAGCCGTCTGTCGGGAGGAGAGCAGCAAAGGGTTGCGGTGGCCCGAGCTCTTGCCAACCGCCCGGGCCTCATTCTTGCCGACGAACCGACGGGCAGCCTCGACTCCGTATCGGGTGAGGTGATTCTCAAGCTCCTGGCGGAGCTCAATCGGCGAGGTGCGACCGTGGTGCTCGTCACCCACGACCCTGAGGTCGCGCGGCGGGCGCGCCGCGTCGTCAGGATGATCGACGGACGCGCAATCGAGCTCGACCACGGCAAGCAAACTGTCCGCAAGCAAGACCCCGTGACTCCGCCCGCCCGGCTCCACTGGCGTGACACGCTGAAGGTCGGCGTGGGCAGCGCTGGGCGCAGGCCGCTGCGAACGAGTCTCACCACCACCGGTGTCGCCATCGGAATCGCGGCGATGAGCCTGATCGTGGCTCTTGCCGGCGGCCTCCAGAGCGCCCTGAGCTCGCCGGCCCTGGCGACGAGCCAGCTGCACCAAGTGGTCGTGTATCCGGCCGCCCAGGCCAACGCCACGTCGTTTGACTCCGGGACGCTGGCGACGCTTGCCGGGCAGCAGCACGTGACCACAGCCTGGGGCCAGATGGCGATGACAGGGACTTTTGCGGGCGGGCCGGTCGCGGGCACCGCTGCGATCCCGGGCTCGCTGGCCTCGATGCCTCCCCGCAGCCAGGCCAGCAGCAATTTGACGTTGAGCTCGGGCCGGCTCCCGTCATCCGACTCGGCGCCCGAGGTCTTGCTGACCGACACACAGGCGGTCGCGCTAGGATTCGCCAACCCCGCGACCGCCCTGAACACCCCGGTCAGGTTCAGCGCGCTTTACGGCGTGCTTGCGCTGCCTGGCCAGCTGCGCAACCCGGCGGCCAATCACGTGCCGCTGTCGCTGACGGTGGTCGGGATCATCCCGAGCCGGTTCATGCCGGCGGGCGCGTCGGGAGGCATGGTGCCCTACACGTTGGCCGGTAGCTACTGGACCCAGCTGGCGCAAGCCAACGCGTGGAAGGGAGGGGAGTACTCGAGCATCACCCTTCTCGCCGACTCCGGAAGCGCCGTCAACGGGCTGCGCGACCGCGTCGCATCACTCGGCTTCCAGGCGCAGACATTCGGCGACCAGTTCCGCGGCTTCGAGGACCTCCTGTCGAGGCTGCGCCTGGCGCTGCTCGGACTGGCAATCGTTGCGCTGGCCCTGGCGGGTCTGGGCATCGCCAACACGATGTACACGGCCGTGCTCGAAAGGACAAAGGAGATCGGCGTGATCAAGGCGCTGGGCGCGCGCTCGCGCGACGTGCTGCTCCTGTTCGTCGCCGAAGCGGCTGTGATCGGGCTGGCCGGCGGGCTGATCGGCACGTTGATTGCAGTAGCGCTCGCACGAGTCGGCAACGCGGCGGTCGACAGGCTCACGCAGGGCGTGGCGAGTGGGTTGGATGTTTTCAGGACCGACGCCTGGGTGGTGGTGGCGGCGCTCGCGCTGGCGGTCTTGCTCAGCACGTTCAGCGGTCTGCTGCCCGCGGTGCGCGCGGGGCTGCAGGACCCGGTAAAAGCGCTCCGCTACGAGTAGCCATTCCGCAATCCTGGCGCCGCCGGTGCGTCTGACCGCATGAGACCACCCGCCAACCGAGCGGCAAGGCTGACAGGTTGAGGGCGTCGACCTATCCGCTGGTCGAGGTCGACGAGGCGGCTGCCCTCGTGCTCGAGCACACGCCGGTGCTGGGCGTCGAGCGTGTGGCGCTCGCTCACTGCATCGGCCGCGTGCTGGCGGAGGACCTAGTGTCGCCGACCGCCTTGCCCGCATTTCCCTCCAGCGCCGTCGACGGCTACGCCGTTCGTTCGGCGGACGCCGGCAAGCCGCTGCGAATCGCCGGCGAATCCGCCGCCGGCCGGCCATTCGACGGCACCGTCCAGCCAGGCACCGCGGCACGCATCCTGACCGGCGGCGTAGTTCCCGACGGCGCCGACTGCGTGGTCATGGTCGAAGAGGTGCAGCTCGCCGGCGACGTTGTGACCACGCCCAAGCCACTTCGCCCGGGCACCAACTTTCATGCTCCAGGTGCCGACCTGCGCGCGGGCGAGCTGGTCATGGCGGCCGGCGCCCAGCTGGGCGCTGCCGAGCTCGGGCTGGCAGCGGCCCTTGGCTTTCCCAGGTTGCCGGTGCGCCGGCGGCCGCGCGTGGCGTTGCTTTCGACTGGCGATGAGCTCGTCGAGGTGGGCCAGAAGCCGGGGAAAGGGCAGATCGTCGACTCCAACCGCTGGGCCCTGCTGGCAGCGTTGCGCGAAGCAGGAACCGAGGTCCACAGCCTGGGCATCGGGCCGGATGAGCCACAGGCCCTGCGCAAGCTGGTCGTCGATGCGCTGCGCGAGGTCGAGGTGCTGGTCACCTCAGGCGGGGTTTCGGTGGGGACGCACGACCACATCAAGCCGCTGCTCGAGTCGCTGGGCACCGTCCACATCGGAAGGGTGAAGTTGAAGCCGGGCAAGCCATTCACCTTCGCGACACTGCCGCTCGACGGCGGCAAGAAGCGCTACGCCTTCGGGTTGCCAGGATTTCCCGTTTCATCGCTCGTTACCTTCGAGGTATTCGTGCGTCCCGCGCTGCGCAAGATGCAGGGCTTTGCGGCTTTCCAGCGCCCCACGCTGCCAGTCCGACTTGCCTATGACGCCCGCGCGAGCGCCGACAGGACCGAATACCAGCGAGTGACACTTCATCGAGAGGGTCGAGAGCTCGTCGCGAGCACCACCGGCTCGCAGTCCTCGTCCCGGTTGATGTCGCTGGCGGGAGCGCACGCTCTCGTACGCATCCCGCCAGGCGATCAAGGGATCAGCGCCGGCTCAATCGTCGACGCGGTGATCCTGTCCCTACCTTAGGTAGTCGTTAGCGGTCGTCCTCGTCGTAATGGCTCTGCTTGTCAGCTTCTTCTTTTATGTCCGCCCGGATGTCTCGCACAGACCCCTTTCGAACGTTAGTTCGCCCTAGAATTAGATGTTCACATGGCCTCTCCCTTTCGTGTCGACGCACCCTTCAAGCCCGCGGGCGACCAGCCCGAAGCGATAGCGAAGCTGGTCGAGGGTGTCCAGTCGGGCCTGACCCAACAGGTCTTGTTGGGCGTGACTGGAAGCGGCAAGACCAACGTCATGGCCTGGGCCGTCGAGCAGCTTCAGCGCCCGGTGCTCGTGCTCAGCCCAAACAAAACTCTGGCCGCCCAGCTCTGCGCCGAGTTTCGGCGCCTGCTGCCTGACAACGCGGTCGAGTACTTCGTGAGCTACTACGACTACTACCAGCCCGAGGCGTACATCGCACGGAGCGACACGTACATCGAGAAGGACTCGAGCCGCAACGAGGAGATCGACCGCATGCGGCACTCGACCACGCAGTCGCTGATGACGCGGCGAGACGTGCTGGTTGTCGCCAGCATCAGTTGCATCTATGGCATCGGCTCGGTCGAGGATTACATGGGCGAGTCGATCACGGTGGCCAAGGGCATGACGATCCGTCGCGAGGTCTTCCTCCGCAAGCTCACCGAGATGCTTTATGAGCGCAACGACTACGACCTGGCACGACTTCGTTTCAGGGTTCGCGGCGACGTGGTCGATCTGGTGCCGTCAAACGAGGAGAAGGTCTACCGGGTCGAGTTCTTCGGCGATGAGATCGAGAGGATCCAAGAGCTTGATGCGACCACCGGAGAGATCCTCGGACCGCGCAGCGAGTTCACCGTATTTCCGGCCTCGCACTACGTGACGCCGGCTGACAAGCTCCGGCTGGCCATGGTCGACATCGAGGCCGAGCTCGAGGAACGCTGCAAGTGGTTCGAGGATCACGGCAAGCTGCTGGAGGCCCAGCGCCTTCGCCAGCGCACCAACTTCGACCTCGAGATGCTGCGCGAGACGGGCACGTGTGCCGGAATCGAGAACTACTCGCGACATCTGACGCGCAGGCAGCCAGGTGACGCGCCGTACACACTGCTCGACTTCTTGCCTGACGACACGCTGATCTTCGTCGACGAGTCTCACGTAGCCGTGCCGCAAATCGGCGGGATGCTGGGCGGCGATCGCTCACGCAAGGCGGCGCTGGTCGAATACGGGTTCCGCCTCCCGAGCGCGTTCGACAACCGCCCGTTGAGCTTTGACGAGTGGGAGGAGCGCGCAGGCAAAGTGATCTACGTGTCGGCGACCCCCGGCCCTTACGAGATGAGGCGGTCGCAGCAAACCGTCGAGATGGTAGTGCGGCCGACCGGGCTGGTCGACCCGACGGTCGAGGTGAGGCCGACGGCAGGCCAGATCGACGATCTGCTCGCCGAGGTCAAGAGACGGACCGAGTTGGGCCAGCGCACCTTGGTGACGACGCTGACCAAGCGATTCGCCGAGGACCTGGCCGACTATCTGCGGGAGTTCGGCGTGAAGGTCAAATATCTGCATTCGGAGCTGGACGCGATGGAGAGGATCTCGGTCCTCACCGACCTGCGGACCGGCGCGGTGGACGTCGTGGTCGGCATCAACCTGCTGCGCGAGGGCCTCGACCTCCCCGAGGTCGCATTCATCGGCATCCTGGACGCGGACAAAGAAGGCTACCTGCGCGCGTTCAGGTCGTTCATCCAGATCATCGGCCGTGCGGCGCGCAACGTCGAAGGGCACGTGGTGATGTACGCGGACAAGATCACCGACTCGATGCGCCAGGCGCTCGACGAGACGGAGCGCAGGCGCAACCGGCAGATCGCGTACAACGCCGAGCACGGCATCACGCCGGCGAGCGTGAAGAAGGCGATCTATGCGCTGGAGATCCAGGAGAAGGACCTGCAGGCGGACGCGGTCGAGCTGATGGCCGGCGCAGGCGTGCCCCGCGAGGACCTGCTGGCCATCGTGCGCGACCTCGAGAAGGAGATGAGGCGGCTGTCGAAGGAGCTCCAGTTCGAGGACGCGGCGCGCGTGCGCGATCGGATCATCGCGTTACGCAAGCGCCTGTCGGGAGAGGATCAGAGCAAAGAGGACGACTCGGACGTGGCGCTCGCGATCGCGGCGGCGCCGCGGCAAAAGACCATGGTGCGCAACTGGGATTCGCGACGCGGACGCCGACGCTAAAGGCGTGCGCTTAAGAAGCCTGCGCGACGCTGCGAAGGAGACCCAAGATCTTCTTCCGCGAGCCGCGCAACACCCGAAGGTTGGCCAGCCCAAACAGACGGAACATGAGCTCGGTCGTCTGGTCGATCACCTCGAGGGCGCGAAGGCGGCCGGGCGTCTGGTCGAAGATCCAGAAGTCGGGGATGCCCACCTGGTAAAGCCAAAGAACATGTTCGAGTTGGCCACGCGACTTTGGTAGCCAGCGTGAGGAACGAGAAGCGTGCCGCCGCCATGCTCAAAGCTGCACCGGACGGCTGGATGAAGACCCTGGGAGCGCGGATCAGCGAGGCCGAGCCTGGTCGCGTCGTGATCGAGCTCGAGGCCGGTCCGCAGCACCGGCACGGCGGCGGCGTGGTCCAGGGTGGGGTGATCACCCAGATCGCCGACGCCGCGATGGGGATGTCGCTCGGCACGCTACAAGAGGACGGCCTGTGGAACACAACCATCGAGCTCAAGATCAACTTCATCCGCCCGGTGATCTCTGGCCGCATCCGTGCCGTGGGACGCGTGGTCGAGATGAAGCAGACCCTGTTCTTCAGCGAGGCCGACGTGCTGGACGAGCAGGGAAGGCTGGTGGCCAAAGCGTCATCGACCTGCTTGCCGGTGCCGGAGGGACAGGGCCGTGAGTGACGTTGTCGGGAAGGCTCCGTCGCGGGCGTGGGCGTGGATGGGCTTCCAACTGGTCGGGACAGGGCAGGGGACGGCCACCGTGGATCTGACCACCACCGACGACATGGCTAACGTTTCCGGTTTCGTGCACGGCGGTATCATCAGCACTCTTGCCGACTCGGCGATGGGCCGGTCGCTGCGCACCCTCCAGCCCGGCGTGACTCGCGCGATGAGCTTCGACCTCAAGCTCAACTTCATCAATGCGGCGAAGATCGGTGAGCGCCTGCGCGCCACAGGCAGGGTCATTCACGCAGGGCGCCGGACCGCCGTCACGGAGTGTCGCGTCGAAGGCAAGGACGGCAGGCTCGTCGCGACGGCCAGCGCCACGTTTGTTGTTACCAGGGAAAAGGAATGAGACCGCCGCTTGCCAACTGACCACATAACAATTCGCGGTGCGCGCGAGCACAACCTCAAGAACGTCTCGCTGACGATTCCGCGCGACAAGCTTGTCGTTTTCACGGGGCTCTCGGGCTCGGGAAAGTCCTCGCTTGCCTTCGACACGATCTACGCGGAAGGGCAACGCCGGTACGTCGAATCGCTGTCGTCATATGCGCGGCAGTTTCTGGGGCAGATGGAGAAGCCCGACGTCGACACCATCGAGGGCCTGTCGCCTGCGATCTCGATCGACCAGAAGGGCACGTCCAAGAACCCTCGATCGACAGTGGGCACCGTCACCGAGGTTTACGACTACCTGCGGTTGCTCTACGCGCGAATCGGGATTCCGCATTGCCCGGTGTGCGGCCGCGAGGTGCGCAGACAGACGGTGGACCAGATGGCCGACCACGTCGAAAAGCTGCCCACCGGCACGCGCGTGATGGTCCTCGGCCCCGTCGTCAAGGGACGCAAGGGGGAGTACCGATCGCTCATCGAGGATGTGCGCAAGTCGGGCTTCGTGCGCGTTCGCGTGGACGGCAGTCTCTATGAGCTCGGGGAGAAGATCCCGCTCGACAAGAACAAGAAGCACGACATCGAGGTCGTGGTGGACCGGATCGTCGTCGGCCCCGAACAGCGAACCCGTTTGGTCGAATCGATTGAGACGGCCGCGAGGCTGGGCGGCGGATCCATCGTGATTGTTCCAGACAAGGGTGACGAGATCCAGATGTCCCAGGACTACATGTGTCCGTATGACGGGACGAGCGTGGCCGAGCCTGAGCCGCGCAACTTCTCCTTCAACAGCCCCCACGGCGCGTGCCCCGTGTGCACTGGGATCGGGTTCCAGCTGGTGGTCGACGGCGACCTGGTCGTGCCGGACCCATCGCTCTCGCTGCGCGAGGGCGCCATCGCGGCGTGGAGCCGGTCGCAATTCTTCTACCCGGAGCTCCTCGAGACGGTGAGCAAGTACTTCGGCATCGACATGGACAAGCCGTGGTCGAAGCTCAGCAAGCCGCATCGCGATGCGCTGCTCAACGGCACCGGCGACCGCAAGATCCGGTTCGGCTACCGCAACCAGTACGGTCACGAACGCTGGTATGAGGCACCGTTCGAGGGCGTTGTCGCCAACCTGCAGCGCCGCTACCAGGAGACCGAGTCGGATTTCCTGAAGGCTGAGCTGGAGCGATACATGGCGGACAAGCCCTGCCCGGCATGCAAGGGCCAGCGTCTCAAGCCCGAGTCGCTCGCCGTGACCGTGGCGGCCCACAACATCGCGGAGGTGTGCCGGCTGTCGATCAGCGCGGCGATCGCCTTCTTCGACACCCTCGAATTGAGCGAGCGCGAGCAGCTGATCGCGCGCGGCATTCTCAAGGAGATCCGCGAGCGGTTGCAGTTCATGATCGATGTCGGTCTCGAGTACCTGACAGTTGAGCGAGCCGCGAACACGCTGTCAGGTGGAGAGTCGCAACGCATCCGCCTTGCGACGCAGATCGGTTCCAAGCTGATGGGCGTCCTGTACATCCTGGACGAGCCGTCGATCGGGCTGCACCAGCGCGATAATCGCCGGCTGATCAATACGCTGCTCCGCCTGCGCGACCTGGGTAACACGCTCATCGTGGTCGAGCACGACGAGGAGACGATCAGGTCGGCGGACTACATGGTCGACATCGGCCCGGCGGCCGGCGAGCATGGCGGCAAGATCATCGCCGCCGGCACCGTCGAAGAGGTGCTGAAGGATCCCGACTCGGTGACCGCGGCGTTCTTGCGTGGCGATCGCGAGATCCCGATTCCGAAGCGGCGACGCGAAGGCAACGGCAAGATTCTCGTGGTCCGGGGCGCGCGCGCGAACAACCTCAAGGACATCGACATCGAGGTTCCGCTCGGTCGCTTCGTCGCCGTCTCGGGTGTCAGCGGTTCGGGGAAGTCGTCATTCGTCACTGACATCCTCAGCCGCAAGGTGGCGCAGTACTTTTACAAGGCCAAGGACCGGCCGGGAGCGCACCGCGCAGTCGAGGGCCTGGAGAATCTCGACAAGGCAATCGACATCGACCAGTCGCCGATCGGGCGTACACCCCGATCGAACCCGGCCACCTACACGGGCATGTTCACTTACATGCGAGACCTGTTCGCTCAACTGCCGGAAGCAAAGATGCGCGGGTACAAGCCAGGCCGTTTCAGCTTCAACGTCCGCGGGGGGCGCTGCGAGGCGTGCCAGGGCGACGGCATCATCCAGATCGAGATGCACTTCCTGCCCGACGTCTACGTGCCATGCGAGGTTTGCCACGGGACGCGGTACTCGCGCGAGGTGCAGGAGGTGAAGTTCCGCGGCCACTCGATCTCGGACGTCCTCGAGCTCACAGTCGATGAGGCGCTCGAGGTCTTCGAGAACGTGCCGCGAATCAAGACCAAGCTCAAAACCCTGCAGGACGTCGGCCTCGGGTACATCCGCCTCGGCCAGCCGGCGACGCAGCTGTCGGGCGGCGAGGCCCAGCGGGTCAAGCTGTCTGCCGAGCTGTCGCGCAGGGACACCGGGCGGACCCTCTACCTGTTGGACGAGCCGACGACCGGTCTTCACTACGCCGACGTCGAGAGGTTGCTCGTGGTGCTGCATCGCCTTGTCGACCACGGCAACACCGTGGTCGTGATCGAGCACAACCTCGACGTGCTCAAGACCGCCGACTGGATCATCGACCTGGGTCCTGAGGGCGGCGAGAAAGGCGGATATGTGATCGCCGCCGGGACGCCCGAGCAGCTAGCGAGCATGCCGGAATCGGCTACCGGCGAGTACCTCGGCAGGGTCCTCGAACGGAGGAAGAGCGCCGGCCGGCCGGCGCGCATCCCGACGCGTTCTCGCGCCAAGGTCGCGGTCGGCTGAACCAGCAGCCGCGTCCGGGATATCGCGCGCTGCTGCGTGTGCCTGGTTTCCCGCGCCTCTACGCGGGACTTTTGCTCGGCCGCGTGAGCGGGACCATGGTCACGGTAGCCCTCGTCCTGTTCGTTCTCACACGTTATCGCTCGCCCCAACTCGCGGGAGCAACGGCGTTTTTCGCCATCTTTCCGGGACTGCTCGTGTCGCCGCTCGCGGGCGCGCTGCTCGACCGCAAGGGCCGAGCGGGGCTGGTGGTGCTCGACTACCTGCTCGGCGCAGTCAGCGTCGGTCTCATCGCGGTGCTCTCCGCCCTGCACTCGCTGCCACCGGTGCTGCTTGTGATCATCGTGGGCATCTCGTCCTTGACCAACCCGTTGAGCTCGGCCGGGGCGCGCACGCTGTTTCCGATCCTGGTCCCGGAAGAGCTTTGGGAGCGGGCCAACGGGCTCGATAGCAGCGGCCACGTCTTCTCGACGCTGGTAGGCGCTCCCCTGGCCGGCACGCTCGTGGGCTTGATCGGCGGCGAGTGGGCCCTTGCCGCCGCCGGCGGACTGTTCGTCGCCGCGGCGCTGGTGATGATCGGCCTGCCTGATCCTCCTGCGGCCACCGAATCGCACGGCCACGTGCTGCGGAATGCGTGGCTGGGTCTCAAGTTCGTGGTCCAGAACCCGACGTTGCGCGGCCTGGCCTTCACCCTCAGCCTTCTCAACTTCGGGTGGGGGGTCCTGGACATCGCCGTCCCGGTGCTCGTTCTCGGGCGGCTCCATCAAGGTCCGGCGACGGTCGGTTACCTGTGGGGTGCGCTCGGGGCCGCGGGCCTGGTGTCGGCGCTGCTGGCCGGGAGGGTGCCGACGCGGGGAAGGGAACGGCAGATCATGCTCGGAGGAATTCTCGTCAGCGCGGTGGCGATGGCCAGCCTGCCATTTGCCACCAGCGTGGTTGCGGTCGGCATTGCACTCGTCGTCCTGGGCTTCGCGAACGGCCCTTTCGACATCAGCTTTTTTACGCTGCGGCAGCGCCGGACGCCTCCAGCGTGGTTTGGCCGCGCGTTTGCTGTATCGATGTCGGTCAACTTCGTCGGCACCCCGATTGGCTCGGCGCTCGCCGGTACTTTGATCGGGCACTCTCTCGACGTGGCGTTCTGGAGCGCGGTTGCGGTGGTGCTGGTGGCGGGGATCTTCCCGATGCTCACGATTCCCGCGAGCGAGAAAGTCGCGGTGCCGGCCGAGGCGGCGACCTAACCTCCGATCAGCCCGCTTGCCAAAAGGGTGACAAGCCCGCCGATGGCGTTCAAAACCAGGCCGACGATCCCTCCAATCACCCGTCCGCGCTGGATGGCCCGGACGCCGTTGAAAGCTCCGATGAGGGGCATGATCGGAAAGTAGAAGTTCGACACCAGCGGCACGACGATCGAGACGAGGCCGAAGCCGATCGACCACAACGCGGCGCCCCTGAACTGCGACATGAGGGCGCCGGTGGCGCCGACCGCGGCCACCGGCATATATGGCGGCGGGACTTGCCCCGTGTAACCGGGGGGTGGGAGGTTCGAGGGTGGCGGCAGGTACCCGGGTGGGGGTTGGAAGGCGGATGGCGGCGGAGGCGGATACCCGGGCGGCGGTTGGAATGGCGGCGGAGGCGGATTGGAACCGGGAGGCGGTGGAGGCGGCAGATCGGACATCGAGCGAATCCTAGGGCGTGGGGCTGGCGATGCCAATCCCGTTAGCGGTCGCGACGAAGGTGAGGATGACGATGCCGAGGGTGATCAAGGTGTAGATCAGCCCCAACGATCCTCCGACCAACCCAGTGATCCAGCCGGCCTGAGCCAGGCCGTATCCGCCGAGCGCGCCGCCGCTCTCACGGATCCTTCCCAACGACATGCGCCCGAGGATCACGGCCGTCACCCCCAGCGCGATGGCCGGGATTCCATAGCAGCAGATCGCAGGCAAGGCAGCGATGCCGAAAACGAGCGACGTGATCGCCATCCCATCGTTCGGCGGTTGGTAGTACCCATAGCCGGGTGGGTAGTACCCGGGAGGGGGCTGGCCGGGTGGCGGGAAGGTTAGAGGCGGTGGTGGCGGTGGCGGAATCGAGTCAGAGATCGCTCAGCCTGCGGATGCGGCGATGAAATGGAAGATCGCCGCGAGGAAGGCGACCACCACACCGAAGAAGAAGATCGTGATCAGGGCGATCACGGCGACCTGCACGTACGAGATGATCAGCCCGATCAGGGCGAGCGTCGCCCCTTCCTCTCCCGTCCTTCTGATCTCGCCGCGGGCCATGTGGCCGGTGACGATCGAGGTGAGGATCAGCGCAATGCCGAGGACGCCTGTCACGTGGGCAAACGGAGACACAAGGGCGGTCACCAAACAGACCACCGCAAGGGTGTTGACCCGTCGCCCGGCGACCATGGTCGAACCGGGACCCTGGCCACCGCCGACGGGGACGACGGTTGAGGGGTGTGTCTGCTGTCCGACCACCTGGGTCGGCGGCGACGAGGGCAGCTCGGAGGGCGATGTTCCCATGGCGACCAGTCTAGGCACCCGAGCCATAGATGAGTCTTCGGAGCCTACCTACAATCGATCTGGTGGCGGTTTCCCAAGAAGACTCGATCAAGCGCCGGCTGCGCGCCGTCCCGGACGTGCCCGGCGTGTACCTGTTCAGAGATGCGAAGACCCAGGTGATCTACGTCGGCAAGGCGCTGCGCCTACGCGACAGGCTGCGCTCGTACTTCACCCCCGGATACGGCGAGACGGCGCGCGTTTCCGAGCTGGTCCGGAAGATCCACGACTTCGAGTTCGTGACCGCGGCGAACGAGGTCGAGGCGCTGGTTCTCGAGTGCAACTTGATCAAGAACTACCGGCCGCGCTTCAACATCAGGCTCAAGGACGACAAGAACTACCTCTACCTGAAGCTACCGGTCAAGGAGGAGTTCCCACGCGTGCACTACTCGCGGCGCGTGCAGAACGACGGCTCCCTGTACTTCGGCCCTTACACCTCGGCGCAATCGCTGCGCGGCACAGTGAAGTCGATCAGGCAGCTGCTGCCCTTCAGGACGTGCTCCGACGAGATCTTCAAACAGGGCAAGGTCTGCCTCGACTATCACATCAAGCGATGCCCGGGGCCTTGTGAGCGGCGCATCGGCGCGGACGACTACAGGGCGCGAATCCACGAGGTCGCGCTGTTCATGGAGGGGCGCTCAGACGTGCTGGTCCGTGAGCTGCATGAGCGCATGGAGGGCGCCGCCGACAAGCTCGACTTTGAGAATGCGGCGCGCTATCGCGACCAGCTGCAGTCGATCGAGAAGATCGCCGATCGTCAGAAGGTGCTTACGCACAGCCGCGACGACCACGATCTGATCGCGTATGCGCGGCGCGGGGGCGAGGTCTATGTCGAGATCGCCTATGTGAGGAACGGAAAGCTGGTCGGCCACGACGGCCACCCTCTCGATGGCGCGGGCGACGCCACCGAAGCTGAGCTGCTGCGCGGCTTCGTCCTCCAGTACTACGCCAGCGCCACCCACGTGCCCCGGACCCTGATCCTCCCCGGGACGCTGGAGGAGATGGAGCTGATGACCGGGTGGTTGGGCCAGAGGCGCGGTGGTCCTGTCACGATCGAGGTGCCGCAGCGCGGTCGCAAGCGGGCGCTCGTCACGCAGCTGGCGGAGACCGCCGCCCAGGAGCTTGAGCAGCTGCGGATACAGGCCGACTATGACAAGAGCCGCACCGAGCCGATGCTCGCGGCCCTGGCCGAGGCACTCGACCTGGAGAGTCCGCCGAAGCGAATCGAGTGCTATGACATCTCAAACATCCAGGGGGACAGCGCGGTGGGAGCGATGGTCGTGTTCGAGGACGGCCGCCCTCGCAGCGATCATTACCGCCATTTCAGGATCAAGTTCGTGCCGGGTCCAAACGATTTCGCGATGTTGCAGGAGGTGCTTCGCCGCCGGCTGGAGCGGTTGGAGTCGGCGCAGCGCCGGGAGGACGCGGATATCGTCGGCGACCGCTCGTTCACGAGTCGTCCTGACCTCATCCTCATCGACGGGGGCAAGGGACAGCTGAGCGCGGCGCTCGAGGTGCTCGAGTCCGCGGGGTACGCGGACATCCCGACCTTCGCGCTGGCGAAGGAGCGCGAGGAGATCTTTGCGCCGGGTCGCGCCGAGCCCATCGTCCAGGAAAGGAGCTCGCCAGGGATGTTCCTGGTGCAGAGGATTCGCGACGAGGCGCACCGCTTCGCGATCACTCACCACCGCAAGGTCCGTTCCAAGAAAGCGCTCACGTCGCCGCTGGACTCGGTGGAGGGCATCGGACCCACGCGCAAGCGGGCGCTCCTGCGACACTTCGGTTCCGTGCAGGCGATCCGCGAGGCTCCCGTCGAGGACATCGTCGCGCTGGGCGTCCCCGAGCGACTGGCTCGTCGTCTCAAGGAAACGCTATGACTCTGGTCATCGTCGGCGCCACCAACGAGCCTGACCTCGAGGAAGGGGTTGGGGTGTTCGTCGACTCCGGATTCCAGCTCGCTCGGTGGCTGTCTCCGTTTGACGACTCCGACGGCGTGCTGCCGCTGCGAGGCGACGGCGCCGTGGTGTTGAAAGACGCCGATTCACGTGGGATTCGGTACGTGCTCGTGCACGTCGGGGCCAACGATGGCAAGGCCGGCGGCAGCCATGAGCGCGCGCACCATCGCGTCGACGTCGCGCAGCTACGCGAGCTGGCGCAGTCGCTGAAATCGCGAGAGCGGATGCTGATCATCTGCCTTGCCTTCGGCTTCAAGAAGGGGATCCCCGACGGCGCCGCATGGGTGGTCGATGTTCGGATGCTTGAAAACCCCTACTGGGTGGAGGAGCTGCGACCACTCGATGGGCGCAATGAGCGCGTTCGAGACTTCGTCATCGGACAGCCAGCGGCGCAGGAGCTGCTCGACAACCTCGAGCGCACGCTGCGCGCCACGGTCCCGCACTATCGCGACCGCGGGCGCTCGCAGCTCGTGGTCGCGTTCGGGTGTACCGGGGGCCGGCACCGCTCGGTTGCGATGGCCCGCGAGATGGCGAGGCGCCTCGAGGACGTCGAGAACGCGGACGTGGAATTCACGGCCAGGGAGCTCGATTGACCCGAGCGCTGGTCCTGGGCGGCGCCGGGTTCGTCGGCGGCGCCGCCTGCAAGGAGCTCATGCGGCGCGGCGTCGAGACGATCGCGGCCGGTCGCAAGGGGCGGCCATATGGGGTTTTCACCAGCTACGTCACTTTCGATCGCACCGATGAGGAGCAATTGAAGCGCGCGCTGGCCGAGACGACGCCCGACGTGCTCCTGGACCTCGCGTGCTACCAGCCGGCGGACGTCGAGTCGGTGATCCGCAACTTCAAAGGCGACCGCTATGTGTTCGTGTCGACCGGGGTCTATCCGTCGCTCAATGGCAAGCCCGCGCGAGAGGAAGACTTCGTGCCGCTCGAAGGCGTACCGCCGGTGACGCTCGACTACATGGATGGCAAGCGTTGGTGCGAAACGCTGATCGCGCGCGCAGTGGATTTTCCCTGGACGGTGGTGCGCCCGCCCGCGATTTTCGGACCCGCCGATCACACGCTGCGGATCGCCGCGTACATCCAGCGTGTCGCAGACGGCGGTCCGCTCCTCGTGCCTCAGGAATCGTATGAACGCCAAGCCGGCCTCGCGTGCGTCAAGGACATCGGCTACGCGTGCGCCCTGGCATGTGACATGCGCAAACGGACGAATCAGAGGGCTTACAACGCAGCGTTCGAAGGCGTGAGCTTGCGCACCGTGATCGAAGCGATCGCCCGGGGCCTTGGTGTGCCGGCCAGGATGCATCCGGTCCCATTCGCCGACCTTCCTCCTGGTGCGAGCCCATACGGGCCCGATCCCCGCCGCTCGGCAGGTTACGTGCTGGACCGAGCGCGCACCGAGCTCGGCTTCGAGCCCTCGGCGCTTGAGGATGCGCTTGCAGAGACGCTGGCCTGGTACCGGGTGGCGCATCCGTCGCATCCGGGCTACGCCCACCGTGCGGAGGAGCTGGCCATCTCCGGCGCCTGACGCCGACCTATCCTGACCCACATGCGCCGGCTCGGTCCTTACGCGATTGCTCTGGCGGGCGTCGTCGTGATCACCTTCGCCATCGCTCTGCTGACCTCGAGCGCGAACGTGCCCGGGCTCTCGGCCGTCTACCTCTTGCTGGTCCTGTGGTTGGCGGCGCGCTGGGGCCGGGGACCGGCTGTGGCGGCCAGCATCGCCGCATTTCTGCTCTACGACTACTTCCTCGTACCGCCGGTCGGGACCTTCGCCGTCAGGGGACCGAGCGAGGTCTTCGAACTGGTCGTGCTGCTGGTGGTGGCGCTGGTTACCAGCCAGCTCGCAGCTTCGATTCGCCGGGCTCGGGCGGCGTCCGAAGCGCTGGCCGCAGATTCGCGAGTCCTCTATGAGCTGGCGACTGCCGCCTTGCGCACGCCACAGGTGACGACCGCCCTATCACTCGTCTGCGAGCGTGCGCTCGCCCTCCCGTCGGTCAGCCGCTTCGCCCTCGTCGCGGTGGACTTCACCAAGGACGCGACTGCTTTGGCCGGCGGGGAGCTGACCCCGGACGAGGTCCACGAAGCTGCCTGGGCGTATGAGAGCAAACGTTCAGTCGGCGTGACGATCACGGGTGGGGCGGTCAAGCTGATGAAGACGTACCCGGTCGCGGCGACGGCCGCCTACCTGACCCTGGCGAGCGGCGTGGCTGTCATGCGGTTCAAATCGGATCATCCGGAGCCGCGCGAGCTGCGCAGGCTCGCCGCGCTGATCGGCCTCGCCGACCTCCTGATGGACCGGCGGCGGGCGGCCCTCGAGTCAGAGAGGGCACGGGGATTTGAGGCCTCGGACAAGCTCAAGGCGGCCATCCTCTCCTCGCTCTCGCACGAGCTCAAGAGCCCAATCGCCTCGTTGCGAGCCGGGCTTACTGCGCTGCTGGCGCCGCAGGCTGGCCTTCGCCCCGAGCAGCAGGAGCTGCTGGTGGACCTTGACCGGCAGGCGACGCGACTCGACCGTCTCGTCGGCGACATGCTGGCCCTTTCGCGGCTGGAAGCCGGCCTCGAGCTGGACAAGGAGCCCCACGGTTTTGCCGAACTGGTCGGGACCGCCCTTTACCAGCTTCGGGCGGATTTGAAAGGGCATGAATTGGCAGTCGACCTACCCGACGACCTGCCCCCGGTGGAGGTCGACGAGCTTCAGGTTGGGCGGGTGCTGACCAACCTCGTCGAGAACGCGCTCGAGTGGGCGCCTGCAACGGGGGCTCTCGGCATCGGGGCGGCAGCGCGCGATTCGGTTTTGGAAGCGTGGGTCGAGAACGACGGACCAGAGATAGCTCCCGTCGACCTCGAGCGCATCTTTGAAACGTTCTGGACTCGGCGGGCGCGAGGAAGCGGCCTCGGCCTTGCCATCTGCAAGCGCGTGGTGGAGGCGCACGGCGGCACGATCCGAGCCGAGAACCGCAGGCGCGGACCTCGCTTCACCTTCACGCTCCCGCTGGCGAAGGTAACGGCACAACCTTGAGCGGGCGAGTGCTGGTCGTCGACGACGAGGTGGAGATGCAACGCGCCCTGCGCGCGGGATTGGGTTATCACGACTTCGACGTCCGCGCCGTCGGCACCGGCGAGGATGCGGTGCGGGAGGCGGCGGCATGGCGCCCGGACGTCGTTCTTCTCGACCTCGGGCTGCCCGGCGCGCTGGACGGGTTCGGTGTGCTGCAAGCCTTGCGACCGGCGACGCGCGCTGCGGTGATCGTGGTCAGCGTGATGCCTGGTGAGAAGGACAAGGTTCGAGCGCTCGACCTCGGAGCTGACGACTACCTGGTCAAGCCGTTCGGCACTGAAGAGCTGGTGGCGAGGATTCGCGCTGTGCTTCGGCGCCAGGTGGACGTTTCGGCAGGCGAGCCGGTCGTGCGCGCCGGAGATCTCGAGATCGACCTGGCCAGGCGTTGGGTCACCGTCGGCGGCCGCGCCGTTCATTTGACGCCCACCGAATACGAGCTGCTGCGCTACCTGGCGCTGCACGCCGGCAAGCCCGTCACCCACACCACGCTGTTGCGGCAGGTGTGGGGCGAATACGCGGTCGGCGACAAGTACAACACGCGGTACGTCGTCGCCCAGATCCGCAAGAAGCTCGGCGACGACCCGGCCAATCCGCGCTACATCGTCAACGAACCAGGGGTCGGCTACCGCCTAGAGACCTGAGACCTTTCATTGCTCGCGGTGGCTCCGGTTCAGCAGGTATGCGGCGATGAGCGTGGTCACCACGATGCCTGGTGACCAGCCCAGGCCGGGACCGAACGGGTCGTAGGACGACAGGTCGACGCCCACAGCCAGGCCGCTGACAGCGGCGAAAACCATCACTATCAGCGCCCCTCGCACGTACCCATGACGGGCGAAGAACAGCTCCATCTCCAGGCGCCAGCCGCGGCGATGCGAGCGATGGCGGACTGCGCGCGTGGTCGCGACATGGGCCTGAACACGCCGGCCGTGCTTGAAGCGGGCCGCCGTGGGCAGCGGTTCAGGCGGGAGGTGTTCCACCTCGCGGTCTGGTGGGGGAGGCTCTTCGAGCGGCTCCCACAAGGGCTGCTTTCGATGGGTCCTGTAGAGCACGAAGCTGATGACTCCCAGCATCAGCCAGCCGAGGTAGATGAAAGTTGAGTTGGAGATGTTCTGAAACATCAGCTGGGTGAAAACCGTGCCGATCGCAATCGCTCCGACCACCGAAAGGATCGGGATGCTATCGCGGCCGAACCTGATGTTGCCCGGCATCCTGTACGGCCGGTACAGCTCAGGCTCCACGAAGCGGAGGCGCATCACCGATAGATGGGCCGAGCAGAAGGCGAAAGTCGCCGCCAGCGAGTAGACCGCGCTCATCAGGTCGATCTCCCTCGAGCCGATAAGGATGCCCGGCAGCACGAGCAGTGCGGCCGCGATGCCGAAGATGATGATCGACATATAAGGTGTCTTGAACCGAGGGTGCAGCTGTCCGAACACTCCCGGCAGGCTGTCGGCCCCGGCCAGCGAATAGCCGAGGCGTGAGATGCCGATCAGCCCGGCGTTGGTGGCGATCACGAGGATGGTGAATGCGAGAAAGCCGACCCAGAGGCTAGACCAGAAGGCCAGCGTCTGGAAGCCACGCTGCGCAAAGCCCACGGTCACGATTCCGGACACCGGGTCCGCTTTCCAATCCGTTCCCAGCAGCGACGTGAACATGCCGGTGTGCTGATCGAACGTCACCGGGAAAACGCTCATGCCGATGGTGGGCAGAAACGCTGATACGAACAGCACCGCCGCGATGACCCAGAACGTGGCCCGCGGCACCGACCGGCCAGGGTTCTTGGCCTCCTCGGACAGGTTGGAGATCGTTTCGATCCCCGTGTAGCTGACCATCGCGATCGAAACCGACGCCAGGAAGTTGCCCCATGTGGGGGCGACGCCGAGGTGGATGTTGTCGAAGACGGTTCTGAAGTTCAGGAGGATGACCACGCCGAGGATCACCAGGACGAACTGTGTGACCAGGTCGGTGAATGCCAATACCAGGTTGAGCACGCTCGACTCCTGGATGCCGACGACGTTCAGGACTATCAAAGCGCTGATCAGGACGATGGTGGCCACCACGTGCCACTGGTTCTCGGTCTTCAGCGTCTGGATGAACGGCACGTACTTGCCGAAGATGCCGAGATAGCTGATCGCGAAATAGGCCGAGATCGAAACCGTCGCTGTGTAGTTCAGCAACTGGACCCACCCGACCAGGAATCCGATCGGTCCGTTGAACGCCCGCCGCGCGAAGCTCGAGCTTCCACCGGCATGGGGCAATGCGGCGGTGCCCTCCGCGTAGTTGAGCGCCGTGGTGACGAAGATGAACCCGGCGAGGATCAGGGCGAGGGGCGTGAGACCAAGAGCGAACGCTGCCGTGACGCCCAGCGCGTAGTAGATGCTTGATCCGACGTTGCCATAGCAAGCCGCGAAAAGGGATGGCGCGCCGAGGGTGCGCGGCAGCTTGGCGGCACGGCGGACGACGACCCTGACATCGCCTGGGCGGCGGCCTCGCCTGGCGACTGAGTCGTGACTCATCGGTGAGAACTTAATTCATCAGGTCATATCCATACGAGGTCCATACGGGTCATCGGGTCGACCAAACGGAGTCCTCACAGCCTGGCGCCTAGCGTGCAGCTATGCGCAACGCCATTGTCAAGATGCCGACTCAGCGCTCGATTGGTGAGCACCGTCAGGTTCTCGGGGCGGCCGTCCGCCAGCTGGACCGCGCTGAGATCTACCTGGCCGCGGTGGCTTACATGGACCTTGGGGATCATGCGGTCGACCTGACTGTCAACCGGCTTAGATCCGACGTCGACGGCATCCGCCGCTACCTCATCGATCGGCGCGACGTGATGCGCGATTGAGCCGAGCCGCAGGGCCGGTCCGCCGCCAGGTCAAGGTCCGGGGCGGCAACCTCGGCGCCTTCCTTTGCTGGGCTGTGGTGTTTGCGGACATCGGGACGTCCATCTATTACGTGCCAGGAATCCTGTATTCCCACTTCACCACCCGGTCGGCGATTTTCGTTCTCATGACGCTCTTCGTCTTCATCCTGCTGTGCGTGAAGTACGCGGAAGTCACCTGGCGGTATCCGGAGGGAGGCGGCGTGGTGAACGTCGCTTCGCAGGCGCTGCATCCGTTCATGGGCTTGCTCGGCGGGCTGTTCATCCTCGTCGATTACTACCTGACCGCGGCTCTGAGTGCGCTGTCGGGAGCCTTGTACCTGGCCATCGTTATGCCGGGACTGACACCATGGGTTGTGCAGGCCACCGTCGGGGCTCTCATCGGCCTGGGAATCCTGAACTTTCTCGGCATCAAGGAGAGTGCTCGAACGACAGCGATTTTCGTGTGCCTGGCGGGGGCCGGGCAGCTGGCGGTGGTCGTCGCCACCGCGATTTTTCTCGGCCCGGCCGGAATCATCCACAGCTTCAGCGCGGTCACCCACGGACCTCAGCTCACGCCACTTCTCTTGCTGACAGGCTATGGCGCTGCCTTCCTCGCCTTCTCGGGGCTGGAGAGTATTGCGCAGCTGGCCCCGGCCATGCGCGAGCCGCGCAAGAGGGTCTCCTACAGGGCGATGGGCGCCGTCGTGTTGACGATGGCGGTTACGAGTCCGTTGCTGTCTTTGTGGTCAACCACTCTGCTGAACGCGAATTCGGATCCTAATCAATTCATCTCATTGCTCGGCGCCCGTGTCGCGGGTCAGTTTCTCGGCGACTACGTCGCCGTTAGCGGCGCGCTGCTGCTCGTTTTCGCGAGCAATACTGCGATCATCGGCGCGTATCACGTCTTCATCGCGCTGACACGCATGGGCTTCCTGCCGCGTGTGCTAGAGCACCGGAACTCGTGGCGCCGCACCCCGCACTGGGCGGTGCTTGCGGCCGTCGTCCTGCCCATCGTCGTCATCATCGCTTCGAGGGGGAGCGTCAACCTCCTTGGCGACCTGTACGCCTTCGGGCTCCTGGGCACGTTCGTGCTTACGTGCGTCAGCCTGGATGTCGTCCGATGGCGGGAATACAAGAGCTGGCGCCCGGCCTTAGTCGCCTTCTTCGGCGTTGGTGTGTTGACGACCGCCCTGGTGGTTGTTGCCTGGATGGTGAACATCGTCGAGAAGAAAGACGCGACTGCGTTCGGTGGGGGTTTGACGTTGGTCGGATTGACAGTGGGTCTGGCAACTTATCGGTACAACCGCGGGCGGCGGCCGCGCGTGTTCCCGGTGGCGTTTCGGCCTCAGCGGGCGGCAGCGTCAATCGCAGGCATGCTCGGCAACCGGCCATCAGCCGGAGAGGTGCTCGTAATCCTGCCGCACGAGCAGCTTGCAGCCGAGGCAGTCATCGCGGAAGCTGTGCGTGCGGCCTCTGGCCGCGGAGCGGTGTTTTTGTTCAGGGGCAATCGCTACCCCCACCAGCATCACGAGCTCCTCGAGGTAAGCGATCCGTATCTCAAGGATTACGCCGCTCGCGACGGTTTCTCGCGGGCTGAGTTGCTCGCCCGCAAGCACATCCCGAACCGTCGCTATGTCTACGTGCCAGGCAACCTGCCGCGGGAGATCGTGGGAGAGGTCTGGAGAGTCGTCGCGCCCAGAGAGACCGTCGTGAGTGTGGATGACAAGGACATGCTTCCGCCGATGGCCGTCGACCGCGTCCACAGACACGTGAACGACGGCACGACCGTGCTGCACATGTACACGGCGAAAGTGCGGCCGATGCCAGAAAGCGTCACCGCCTGATGATCAGGTCCTTCAGTTCCCTTGGGTACGAGGTCATCAGGCGGTTGCCGCCCTCCGTGATAACGACCGTGTCGGAGTGGCGGAAGCCCCCCAGCTCCTTGATGTAGACGCCCGGCTCGACCGTGAACACCATCCCCGGCTCCAGCACCGCCTCATCGCCCCGGTCGAGGAAAGGAGCTTCGTGGCCTTCCAACCCGATCGAGTGGCCGGCATGGTGGCGCAGGCTGTCCTCAACGCCAAGCTCCTCGGCCAGCTTGACGGTGGCCAGCTCAACCTCGCCTGCGGTAACGCCCGGCGCCATGATCTCGATCGCACGCGACTGCAGCGCCAGCATCGCGGCGAAGGCGCGCTCCTGCTCGCTGGTGGGCTCGCCGACGATCATCGTCCGCTCGAGCTCGCTGTTGTAGCCGTCGATGTCCGCGCCCGCCCCGCTGACCAGCACATCTCCCTGCTGGATCCCGTGGCCCTTGACGAAGCCATGTGGCATCGCCGTCGAGCGGCCGCCGACGAACATCGAGGTGAGGCCGGTGCCGCTGTGGCCGCGCGGGCGCCAGCCCGGCATCTCGTGGACCATCTCGTGCAGGGTCTCGGCCGCCGCGGGCAAGTAGCACTCCATCTCCGTCTTGCCGACTCGGATTGCACCCTGCAGCCTGTGGTGGGCGCGCACCGCCCAGTCGCAGCTGAGCTGGATGCAGGCGATCTCGGCCGCCGACTTCACCCTGCGCAGGGACTCGATGAGCATCTCGGCGTCGACGGGACGCTCGCCAATGAGGTCGCTGAGGCGCGGCCCCCGATAGCCCCAGTAGGGGACGAAGCCGTCGTGGTCGGCGCCCGTCCGCTTTGGTTTGGCGGCCATGTCGCTCAGCTTCGTGGCCACGCGCTCCATCGGGTGCTCGGCGCCCGGGTACTCGAAGTAGACGTCGACCTGGCTGGTCGCGGCTGTCGACTCGGCGTGCTCCTTCTCGACCGCGGGCACCACCAGGGTTGCGTCGCCCGTCGCGCCGAGGATCAGGACGATGGGGCGCTCGGTCGGGATGTGGTGGAAGCCGGTGAGGTAGGCGATGCGGGCCGGGTAGAAGACGCAGAGGGCGTCGAGACCCGTGACGTCCATGCCGGTGGCGACGGCGTCGCGGCGGTCGGCGTACTCCTGGGGGGCAATCGACACCAAGGTCGGTGCCGGTCTGGGCGTCCCCTCCGGCCTTTCAGGCCACCTCTCCGGCGAGCGGGGAGGACTGGCCCTTTTCTTATCAGTACGCGGCAAGTTTTCTCATCGCTTTAGCGATCTTGGTTGGGTTGGGCATGAAGAAGTCTTCCTGGGGGGAGTTGAACGGCATTGCCGGGATGTCCGGGGCCGCGACTCTCACCACCGGTCCATCGAGGTTGTCGAAGGCGTGCTCGGAGATGATCGCCGAGACCTCGGCGCCAAACCCTCCCGTGAGGTTGTCCTCGTACACGACTATCGCCTTGCCCGTTTTGCGGACCGACTGAAGAATCGAGTCGCGGTCTAGTGGCGCCAGCGTCCGCAAATCGACCACCTCAACGCTGATGCCTTCAGCCGCCACCAGCTCCGCCGCCTCCAGGCAGTAGTGGGTCATCAAGCCCCACGCGAAACAGCTCACGTTGGTGCCGCGACGCCTCACGACCGCGGGGCCTATGGGTACTAGGTGGTCCCCGTCAGGGATCTCCTCCGCGACCAGCCGGTAGACCTTCTTGTGCTCGAGAAAAAGCACTGGGTCCGGATCCCGGATGGCCGACTTCAGGAGGCCCTTCGCATCCGCCGGCATGCTTGGGACCACCACCTTCAGACCCGGCACGTGCGCATAGAAGCCCTCGATCGACTGCGAGTGATATAGCCCGCCGTGAACGCCGCCGCCGAATGGCGTGCGGATGACGATGGGGACCGACCAGTCGCCGTTTGACCTGTAGCGGGTGCGGGCCGCCTCGCTGACGATCTGGTCGAACGCGGGGTGGATGAAATCGGCGAACTGGATCTCGGCGATGGGGATGAGGCCGTTCAGGGCCGCGCCGATCGCGACGCCGACGATGCCCGACTCGGCCAGGGGCGTGTCCAGCACGCGCGCCTCCCCGAACCGCGCATAGAGGCCGTCCGTGGCGCCGAACACGCCACCCTTCTTGCCCACGTCCTCGCCCAACACGATGACGTGGTCGTCACGCTCCATCTCCTCGGTGATGGCCGAACGGACTGCCTCGATCATTCTCATTTCTGCCACGTTAGTTCCCCATGGACATTGTCCACCCCGGCCGGTTTCCCGGGACTAGACTGGACTTTGGACAAGGGCTCAAACCAGGTCCTTTGGGGAGGTACTGGGGATTTCGTTCTCGGCGGACGTCAAGGACGAGATGGCCGGCCATCTGCCGGCGCGACCGTGCTGTCAGCTAAGCGAGCTGCTGGGCATTTATTTCGGCTCGCGCGGGCGGCTGATCAAGCGGCAGAGCGAGGGCCCCGCGGCCTATTTCTCGCTGCTCCGCAACCCGGTTGCCCGCAAGGTCGTGAGGCTCGGGCGCGCCGTCGGCCACATGGACGCCAAGTACCAGGTGGTGAGGACGCGCAAGCGCGTGTCGCTCTTCGTCGAGCTCTCGCTGCCGCCCGGGCTCGCTGCTGCTTTCACGCAGTCCGCCGCCAGCGCCGTCCCTGATGCGGCCTGCGATCGCAAGGCGATGCTTCGCGGTCTGTTCATAGGCTGCGGCTCGGTGAACGCGCCGAGCTCGCGTTACCACCTCGAGTTTGTCGCCCCCAACGCGGCATGGGCGAAGGGGATCGGGGACGTCACCTCGGACGCCGGCGTGCGGGTTGGAATCATGGAGCGGAGCGGTCAGCACGTCGTCTATATCAAGGAAGGTGACGGCATCGTTCGCATCCTCTCTTTGATGGGCGCTAGCCGCGCGGTGATGGAGTTCGAGAACGTGCGCGTTGTCCGCGAGGTGAGCGGCAAGGTCAACCGGCGGCTGAATTTCGAGACCGCGAACATCGGCAAGACGATCGGGTCGGGGCTGCGGCAGGCGGCGGCGATCGAGCGGCTCGAGTCGACAGGCAGGCTGGACCGGGTGCCACCCGCCCTGCGCGAGATGGCCCGCTGGCGCGTCACCAACCCGGAGCTGAACCTGGGGGAGCTCGCCGACAGGATGAAGCTGTCCAAGTCGGCGGTGAACCACCGGTTGCGGCGCCTGCAGGAGATGGCGGACAACCCACCGCCGGCCGGCGGCGCGCGGCTGGCGGAGGCTGGAGAAACGAAGCGGGCGCGCCGCTCCGCCTAACATTACGTCGCCGCCCTTCCAACTCAGCCGTGTTGGGCCGCCACGGCCTACTGGAGCTCTTGCCTAAATGACCATCAAGGTCGGTATCAACGGTTTTGGGCGTATTGGCCGCAACATCTATCGAGCGGCCGACCAGCTGAACGCTGACTTCGAGATCGTCGCCGTCAACGACCTTGGCGACGCCGCCACCTTCGCTCACCTCCTCAAGCACGACACCGCGCTGGGCACATTCGGTCCTGCGGTCTCGGTGAGCGGCGATTCGATCAGGATCGACGGGCGTGACGTCAAGTTCCTGAGTGTTCGGGATCCCGGCGAGCTGCCCTGGAAGGAGCTTGGGGTCGATATCGTCGTCGAGTCGACGGGCCTGTTCACCGAGGCGACGAAAGCCCGCGTTCACATTGACAAGGGCGGCGCCAAGAAGGTGATCATTTCCGCGCCGGCGACCAACCAGGACTACACGGTCGTGTTTGGCGTCAACCACACGGGCTATGACCCTAAGAAGCACAACGTCATCTCCAATGCCAGCTGCACCACCAACTGCTTCGTCCCGCTGGCCAAGGTCCTCAACGATTCCTTCGGGATCGAGCGAGGCATGATGACCACGATTCACGCGTACACGGCCGACCAGAAGCTGCAGGACCTGCCGCACAAGGACCTGCGGCGAGCGCGTGCCGCCGCCGACAACGTCATTCCAACCTCGACCGGCGCGAACCGCGCCGTCGCCGAGGTTCTTCCTGAGCTCGCCGGCAAATTCGCCGGCATGGCGTTTCGCGTGCCGATCCTCGACGTCTCGGTCGTCGACCTCACGGTCGAGCTGAAGGCCGCGGCCAACGCCAAGGCGATCAACGCGGCGTTCGAGGAAGCCTCGAAGGGAGCGTTGAAGGGCATCCTCGCCGTGAGTCATGAAGAGCTCGTGTCGTCGGACTTCAAGAGCGACCCGCACTCGTCGATAGTCGATGCGCCGCTCACCCTCGAACTGGGCCCTCACTGGGCGAAGGTCGTGAGCTGGTACGACAACGAGTGGGGGTTCAGCTGCCGCATGGTCGACCTGATCACCTACATGGCGGCGCGACTCTGAAAGCTTCGATTGCCGATGTCGACGTTGCCGGCAAGCGGGTTCTTGTGCGCGAGGATTTGAACGTGCCCCTGGCGAATGGGGGCATCGCGGACGACTCGCGAATCAAAGCCGCTGTCCCGACCCTCGAGCATCTCGCGGAGCGTGGCGCCAAGGTTATCGTGATATCGCACCTAGGACGTCCGAAAGGTGTTGACCCGTCGCTGTCGCTGCGACCCGTGGCGGCGGCGCTGTCGACGCCGCTCGGCCGCGAGGTGCGATTCGCAGAGGACTGCGTCGGGCAGGCGGCGCGGGGCGCAGTCGGCAGGCTGCAAGAGGGAGAGGTCCTGCTCCTCGAGAATGTGCGCTTTCATCCCGAGGACGAAGCCAACGACCCCGAGTTCGCCAACCGCCTGGCAGCCTTGGGGGAGGTCTTCGTCAACGATGCGTTTGCCGCCTCGCATCGAGCCCACGCCTCGGTCGTCGGCGTCGCCACCCGTCTGCCGGCCTACGCGGGGGAGCTGATGCTCGCTGAGCTCACCGCTCTCCACAAGGCGCTGGACGATCCCAGGCGTCCGCTGGTTGCCGTCGTCGGCGGGGCCAAGGTGTCGACCAAGGTCGGCGTCCTTACTCACCTGCTCGAGAAGGTTGACGCGTTACTCGTCGGTGGGGCGATGGCCAATACCTTCTTCAGGGCGCAGGGCTTTCCGACCGGGTCCGGCCTGGTCGAGGAGTCCGCGCTCAAGGCCGCCACTGAAGTCGAGAAGAAAGGCGGCCAGAAGCTCGTCCTGCCGGTGGATCTCGTCTGCGCGAGAAAGATGGAGGCAGGGCAGGAGCTCGAGACGGTTGCCGCGAATGCGGTTCAGGCGGGATGGATGGCGCTCGACATCGGCCTGAAGTCGGTGGCCGAGTTCTCCGAGCACATCGCCGCCGCGAAGACGATCGTCTGGAACGGACCGATGGGCGTCGCTGAGATCGCTGACTTCAGCAAGGGCACCAAAGCAGTCGGAGAGGCGATCGCGCGCTCGGGCGCGTACACGCTGGTGGGCGGCGGCGACACCGTGGCCGCCATCGACGCTCTCGGCCTCTCCGGCTTCTCGCACGTCTCGACCGGCGGCGGCGCAACCCTCGAGTATCTCGAGGGCAAAGAGCTGCCTGGCGTCGCGATCTTGAAGGACGCCTGATGGCCGCTGCTGACAAGGCCCTGCTCGCGGCCAACTGGAAGATGAACCCGACTGATGGGGGCGCGGCCCTTGAGCTTGTGAACAGCATCCTTCCTGTCGCCGCGAGCAACGTCGAGCAGGTCGAGGTGGCGCTGTTCCCGCCATACCCGTGGCTGCTGGGCGTCGCCGAGGTGCTGAGCGAGTCCGGGGTGAAGCTCGGCGCCCAGAACTGTTTCTGGGAGATGTCGGGCGCCTACACCGGCGAGGTGTCGCCAAAGATGCTCGAGGGATGGTGCCAGTGGGTCCTTGTCGGCCACTCTGAACGGCGCGCCTACCTTGGCGAGACCGATGAGATGGTGTCCAAGAAGGTCGCAGCCGCGCTCTCGTGCAACCTCAGCGTGATCATGTGCGTCGGCGAGCTGGAGGAGCACTACGTTTCGGGTACTGGCGACACGCTCGTCACCACCCAGGTGAAGGCCGGCCTGTCGAGCTGCTCAGCCGACGATTCAGCACGGCTGGTCATCGCATACGAGCCCGTCTGGGCGATCGGCACCGGCAAGAGCGCTGACCCCGAGCACGCATACAAGACGATGCGGTTGATACGCCGCGTAGTCGGCGAGACCATCGGGGCGGGCGCGGCTCGCAAGGTCCGCGTGCTTTACGGCGGTAGCGTGAACGCCGCCAATGTGCAGTCGTACGTCGAGCTCCCCCTGTGCGATGGCTGCCTGGTCGGAGGCGCGAGCCTGAAGGCCGACGAGTTCTCCGAGATCGTTCGGGTGACCGGAGCCGTCTATGGCCACCGCTAGAAAGCCCGGCGCGCTCGTGCTGCTGCGGCACGGGCAGAGCACCTGGAACCTCGAGAACCTGTTCACCGGTTGGCAGGATGTGCCGCTCAGCGCCCGCGGCGTCACCGAGGCCAAAGATGGCGGCCGCCTGATGAAGGAGGCCGGGCTCGCGCCGGGGGTCGTCCACACCTCGCTGCTGGTGCGCGCGATCCAGACCGCCGACCTGGCGCTTGCCGAGATGGAGAGGACGTGGATTCCCGTTAGGCGTTCGTGGCGGTTGAACGAGCGGCACTACGGGGCGCTGCAGGGTCTCGACAAGCAGCAGACCGCTGACAAGTACGGCGCCGCCCAGGTCAAGTTGTGGCGCAGGAGCTACGACGTGCGCCCTCCCGACATGAAGGTGTCGGATGAGCGTCACCCTTCGCACGACCCGCGGTACGCCGACCTGCCGCCTGAGCTGCTGCCGAGCGCCGAGTGCCTGAAGGATGTGGTGGAACGGATGCTGCCGTACTGGTTCGACAGCATCGTGCCGGACCTCCTCAATGCCCCATGCGTGCTGGTGTCGGCGCACGGCAACAGCCTGCGCGCGCTGGTCAAGCACCTCGATGGGCTGACCGACCAGCAGGTGGTCGATCTGGACATTCCGACCGGCGTACCTCGCGTTTACGCGCTCGACGCGAAGTTCCGGCCTACCTCCTCGCGCTACCTCGGCGACCCGGCCGAGATCGAGCGGAGGGCGGCGGCGGTCAAATCCCAGGCTTCCCGGAGCACTTAGACTGGACGACGGCATTAAGGCAAGAACAGGTCACTAAAGGGGGCCAGATGGCATTTACAGTTCCAGCGCTTGCGTACCCGTTCGACGCGCTCGAGCCGCACATCGATGCGAAGACGATGGAGATCCATCACGACAAGCACCACGCCACCTACGTGGCCAACGCCAACGCGGCTCTGGAAAAGCACCCGGAACTCGCGGCGAAGACGGTCGAGGACCTGCTCTGGGGAATCAACGAGGTGCCGGAGGACATCCGCACAGCGATCCGCAACAACGCCGGCGGCCACTCGAACCACTCGATCTTCTGGACCATCATGGGCCCGGGTGGCGGAGGCAACCCTCCAGGTCGTCTGGGCGACTCGATCAAAAGCACGTTTGGGAGCTACGACTCGTTCAAGGAGCAGCTGTCGAAGGCCGGCCTCGGCCAGTTCGGCAGCGGCTGGGCATGGCTCCTCGCTGACAAGAACGGAAAGATGTCCATCAAGAGCTACCCCAACCAGGACAGCCCCTACATGGAAGGCCTCACACCGATCTTGGGCGTCGACGTCTGGGAGCACGCTTACTACTTGAAGTACCAGAACAAGCGGGCCGACTATCTCGCGGCGTGGTTCAACACGTTGAACTGGGCAACGATCGAGGCTCGGTTCAGCTCGATCTGGGTGGCGTAGGCGACACCCGATGCAAAACGTCGCGAACACCCTGGTCGTCCTCGAGGCGGTGATCGCGCTCCTGCTCCTTGCCAGCGTCCTGCTGCAGACGCCCAAGGCCTCAGGCCTGGGTGGCACCATCGGTGGCGGCGATGGGGGACTTGGCGGAGGTTATCGGACGCGTCGCGGGCTGGAGCGCCAGATCTACTGGACGTCGTGGGTCCTCGTCGCCGCGTTCTTGGTCTGCTCGGTCGCGAATATCTGGGTCGCCAACTGGATCGCTGCTCATCCGGGCTAGCCGTCTAGCCGCCGCCGCCGCGCTCGCGGCGGTGGTGGTAATGGGCTGCCAGCCCGTCGCCACCGCGCCGAAGCCCGCCCGCGGCGGCACGGCCGTCGAAGCGCTGGTCGGCGCGCCAGGGGTGCTCAATCCTCTCTTCGAGGTGGACGCCACCACACACGATGTCGACAGCGTCATCTATCAAGGGCTCACGACCGTCGATGCCGAGCAGAACGTGGTCGGGCTCCTGGCCAGCACGTGGACCATCTCGCCGAATCACCTCTCGTACACCTTCACGATCCGAAACGGGGTCAAGTGGGCGGACGGCCAGCCGTTCACGGCGGACGATGTCCTGTTCACCTTCCACGTCCTCCAGGACCCGGAGTATCAACAGCCAGGGGCCGATTCATGGCGGCAGGTCGGCATTGCCGCGGCTGGCCCCGGCCGCGTGATCTTCACGCTGAGAGCGCCGAGCGCGTCGTTCCCGCTCGCCCTTCGCATCGGGATCATCGCCAAGCACCTCTTCGAAGGCATGTCGCCGCCACAGATCGCCGCGAGCCCCGACAGCGGAGTGCTCGCGATCGGCACCGGGCCATTCCGGGTTGCGGCGATCACTCCGCTAGCCGTCACCCTCAACCGCAACTCCTACGCGGCTCCGCAGCCGTACCTGGACCACCTGATCTTTCGCACCTACGCGACCAACCCCGCCACCGATCCGCAGGCCGCGATTAATGGCGTTATTCATGGCGCGGCGGACCTGGTGGGAGGGCTCGAGCCGCAGGAGGTCGGCACGCTGGAGCTGCGCAGCGACATCAGCGTTCAGGACGTGAGGACGTTCACCGACACGTTCGTGGCGATGAACTCTGATGGCACTGGCAAGCCGTATTTCAGTGATGTGAAGGTGCGGCTGGCGCTGACGCAGGCGATCGATCGCCAGAAGATCATCGACGACGTGATTTCCGGCCGGGGCGATCCTGATCCCGGCCCGATTCCCGTCGCCGATTGGGCTTACTCGGCTGCCGCCGCCGCGAAGTATCCGTACGACAGGATCAGTGCGGAAAAGGCGCTCGATGCTGCCGGCTGGGTGCTGGCGCCCGGGGCCACGATCCGGACCAAAGGCGGCATCCCATTCAAGGTGTCGCTGGTCACTGCGGGTTCGTTCCCGAATCAGCAGGTGGCCGATGCCGTGGCCCGGCAGCTGCTGCTGGTGGGGGTGGAGGTGGATGTCACCCCGGTGACATCGACGGCTCTGGTGCAGCAGTACCTGATCGGCAGGAAGTATCAGATGGCGCTTGTGGCGATCGATGTGGGCCCCGACCCCGACCAGTACTCGCTGTGGCATTCGGGCGCGGACCCGAACTCCTTGAACTTCGCGTACCAGCGTGGATGGGGGGTTATCGACCAGGATCTCGAGGTCGGGCGGGCGGCTGTCGATCAGTCGGCGCGGCTGGCTGCGTACATCGATTTCCAGATGCTGATCGCCGACGCGGCGCCGGCGATCTTCTTATATGCGCCCCATTACGACTACGCCGTGTCGCAGCGGGTGCATGGGGTGCGTCTCAACAATGTGATCGAGCCGGGCGACCGCCTCCAGTACGTCACGCAGTGGTACGTGAACACGGGCGGCTGAGCATTCGAGCCAGCAGGACCTGATGGCGTTGGGGAGAACTTTCAAGAGGAGTGGGCCCACGATCGCCAATGTATGTTTACTGCTCCGATGAATCGGAGCATGAGGATTGCGTCGGTAATGCTCCTACTTGCACTCGGGGCATGTAATTCACCGAGCCCTCGTCCCGATTCGTCGACATCGGCAGCGCCAGTGACGTCGCCGTCGCTGGTCACCGCGTCCGATCTTCAGTGTGGCCATTGGTCACTGCTGCCAGCGGCACCCATCCAACCCAGGGAGCTCGCCTCGGTCGTGTGGACCGGCCGCGAAATGCTTGTTTGGGGCGGCCGCACCACTAAAACGGTGAAACGACGTTCGCCGATGGCGCTGCTTATGATCCGGTAGCGCGGCGTTGGCGCAAGTTGCCGGTGGGCCCTCTTTCGTCCCGGTGGGGCCAGGCGACGGTGTGGACAGGTAGCCAGATGATTGTTTGGGGCGGAGTGGACCCAAGCCAGCTCTCAGCCCATCGCAATGGGATGGCGGATGGCGCGGCGTATAACCCAACCAGCAATTCTTGGCAGCAGTTGCCCAATGGGCCGCTTTCTGGGCGTGACACTCCGCTAAG
>Ga0307374_10000135_pt1 | contig 129825 bp, 96 predicted proteins | sample OX3MG_FD_202532 | JGI IMG/M metagenome (GOLD analysis project Ga0307374, IMG submission 202532) | Soil microbial communities from Risofladan, Vaasa, Finland - OX-3 | ecosystem: Environmental > Terrestrial > Soil > Coastal area > Acid sulfate soil | place: Finland: Risofladan, Vaasa | collected...
GGAAAGGGGGCACTGTCGGCCCATCGCCACCCCGACGGCCACCGAGCCGCCTTCGCGCCGCAATCACGCCGTCGCCGCTACGCGGCGACCATCTCATGAATAATCCGGGCTAGGCGACTTGAGAAAACGCGTCGGAGATTGGCCATGACTAGAGTTGTCGTAGATGCCGCATTGCTTCATAAACTCGGCAACCTCTCACAACCGCTGGAATTGTGCGACGATAGCGGCCGCGTTTTGGCACAAGTCGTGCCGATGCCGAGCTTGCACGAATATGATTTGACCGAACCGCCGATCAGCGAAAATGAGATCGAACGGCGCGAGGCATCCGACAAGTGGTACACCACCGAGCAAGTGCTGGAACGCCTGCGCGGCCTCGAATGACCATCGTATGGGAAGAAACGGCGCTCGATGAGCTGACCGATGCTTGGCTCAGCGCTAATTCCGCCGAGCGGCAACAGATTACCGCCGCGACATTGCCCACCACACCAGCAAACACCACAACGCCGGCGACAATCGCGATCTGAAGAATGAAAACGACGAGGTCGAGCATGATTGTCGCGGCCCGAAAATGGACTGCCATGAATCGCCTGCCCGACATCATTGTTCCATAGGGAGTTGGCTAAGTCACTAGCCGACCGGCGGCATCGCGCCATTTCAGCGGGTCCGAGCTCCCCGCAGTGCTCAAAACCGCGATTGACTCCCTTGCGCGAGCGACGGAGAATCACGTCATGATTCGGCAAGCCCGCGAGGAATGAAGCTCATCCTGGATTCCCGACGCACTGGATGAGTCCATGCACTTTTTCAGCTTCATCTTGAAAAACATCCGTCGCCGGCCGGCCCGATCGGGACTGACGGCTTCGGGCATCGCCGTGGCCGTGGCCGCCGTGGTGACGCTGGTCGGCATCTCCAAAGGTTTTGAGACCGAGCTGTTGAAGGTCTACGAACAGCACGGCGCCGATCTGGTCGTGTTCCGCGCCGGCGTGGCGCAGCGGATCACCAGTTCGCTCGACATGCGCCTGGCCGGCCGCATCGCCCAACTGCCGAACGTGGAATCGGCGGTGCCGGGGCTAATGGACGTCGTCTCCTTCGAAGAGCACGACCTGTTCGGCGTGACCGTCAACGGCTGGCCCGCCGACAGTTCTTATTTCGATCAGATGCAAGTGGTCGCCGGCCGGCGGATCGAACCGGGCGATCGCCACGCGGTCATGCTCGGCAGCGTGCTGGCCAAAAGCCTGAACAAACAGGTGGGCGACGAGGTCGAAGTCATCTCCGGACAAAGCTTCACGGTCGTCGGCATCTATCAGAGCCATAATGTTTTTGAGAACGGCTCGCTGGTCATGGCGCTCGACGAAATGCAGAAGCTCCTGGGTCGCCAGGGCGACATCACCTTCTTCATGGTTACGGCCGTCGACAAAGACCGGGCCTCCGTTGAAGCCCTGCGCGAGCGAATCAAGAGCCTCGCGCCGGGCCTCGACGCCATGTCGGGACGCGATTACGCCGACACGGCCATCGAACTGCGGCTGGCCCGCTCAGCCGCGTGGCTGACCAGCGCCGTGGCGTTCGTCGTGGGCGCCATCGGTACGCTGAACACGATGGTCATGTCGGTATTCGAGCGCGTTCACGAGATCGGCGTCCTGCGGGCGGTGGGCTGGCGAAGATCGCGCGTGATGCGCATGATCCTGGGCGAATCGCTGTTGCTGTCGCTGGCCGGAGCGGTTGTCGGTACCGTTGTGGCTGTCGCCGCGACCGTCGCTTTGAGCAGAATGCCGCTTTATGCGCGGGTGGTCAGCGGCGAGGTGCATTTGGCGACCGTCGCGCAAGGCGTTTCCATCGCCGTGTTTGTCGGATTGTTCGGCGGGCTGTACCCCGCCTGGCGCGCGGCCGCGCTCATGCCCACGGAGGCCTTGCGGCACGAGTAGGCAGCTTGACAGCCGATGAGCGAGTTCCTAGATTGCCAAAACGACTTCATTCTTGATTCTCGGCGCCGCGGTTCCTCGAGACAGGAACTCCGCTCCCTTTTTCTGACAGCCTGTATGGCGACTACGACTGCGATCGACCTGGGGCAGGTCTCTCAAACACTGGGTCTGGCGGCCACGCGGGTCAACACGGTCGTCGAGTTGCTCGACGCCGGCAATACCGTGCCGTTCATCACCCGGTATCGCAAAGACCAGACCGGCGGGATGGATGAAGAGCAGATTCGCCAAGTGCAGTCGCGCGTGGTCAAGCTGCGCCTGTTGACCGAACGCAAGCAAACGATCCTGCGGTCGATCGACTCGCAAGGCAAACTCACGCCGGAACTGTCGGCCGCGGTCGCCGCCGCCGACACCGCCAAGCGTCTCGAAGACCTCTATCTTCCCTACAAGCCTAAAAAGCAGACGCTGGCCACCACCGCCCGCGAGCGCGGTCTGGAGCCGCTGGCCGACGAGATTCTGAACGCCAGTCCGGCCTGCGCCGATCTTGACGCACGGGCAAACGATTTCGTCAACACCGATCGCAAGGTGGCCACGGCGGCGGATGCCCTGCTGGGCGCCGGACATATCCTCGCCGAGTGGTTCAGCGAAAGGGCCGACTTCCGCGGCAAGCTGCGGGTCATTCTCGAACGCAGCGGCAAGCTGGTCTCGACGCGGTTGGAAAGCGAAACCAAGACCAAAGACAAGTCGTCGGAACGAGAGCCGGCGGGTAATGCGGCTGCGTCCCCGGAGCGATCGGCACCCGCCGCCGACGATCGGTCGCTCCCGGCTGAGGCCGTGCAAGCACCGGAGGTGTTGCCTCTTTTCCCCGACGAATCGCAGTTCATCGAGGTCAAACGGACGGCGGTTGCAGAACCGGCGACGAGCGGTTCGGCCGCCGCCGCAAGCGAACCAGCGTGCGTCGAGCCAACGAGGCCCTCCGAGCCCCGTGCGAGCGTCGAATCCACGTCAACCGTCGAAGCCAGCGAGACCGCCGGCCCCACAGCCACGGTTGAACCGGCCGCAAGCACCGCGCCATCCCCCGGCGATGGGCAGCCTGCCGGCAGCGGGACGACGGCGCCCAAGGCCAAGAAACCGAAGCGCCCCAGGCCGAAGCAGGTTGCCAAAACCAAAAAGGAGAAGGACTTCGACAAGGCGTTCCGCGACTATTTTCAGTACAGCGAATCAATCGGCAACGTGCCGCCCCACCGCGTGCTGGCCATCAATCGCGGCGAGCGAGCGCGGGTGCTGCGAGTGCGGATCGACGTCGATCTCGAAGCCATGGACCGCGTGATCGACGATTTGTTGGTCTCGCCGGAACATCCGCACGCCGATTTTCTCCGCGGTTGCGGCCGCGATGCGCTCACGCGGCTGGTGTTGCCCGGCCTGGAGCGAGACGTCCGCAGAGAGCTGACCGATCGTGCCGAGACGCACGCCGTCGAGGTCTTCGCCCGGAACCTGCGCAATCTGCTGTTGCAGCCGCCCGTGCGCGACCGCCGTGTGCTGGCCATCGATCCCGGCTTCAAGAGCGGTTGCAAGCTGGTGGCGCTCGACGAGTTCGGCAACCTGCTGGAACACTCGGTGGCGCACATGGTCGGTTCCGAAGAGCGGCGTGGCGAGGGCAAACGCAAGGCGGCAGAGATGGTGCGGCAGCATCAGCTCACGGTGGTGGCCGTCGGCAACGGAACGGGATGCCGCGCCGCCGAGCAATGGGTGAGCGATCTGCTGGCCACCGACCTGGTCGATCTCGGCGTCTCCTATGTGATCGTGAACGAGGCGGGGGCCAGCGTCTATTCGACCAGTCGCCTGGGACGCGAAGAGTTGCCTCAATACGACGCCACCGTGCGCGGCGGTGTTTCCATCGGCCGTCGCTTGCAGGATCCGTTGAGCGAGCTGGTCAAGATCGACCCGGCCAATATCGGCGTGGGCATGTATCAGCACGACATCAAGGCCAAGCACCTGCGCGACTCGCTGGATGCCGTCGTCTCTTCGTGCGTGAACTATGTCGGCGTCGACCTCAACTCGGCCAGCCCGGCCTTGCTGCGGTATGTGTCGGGGCTGAACCAACTCACGGCCCAGCGGGTGTACGACTATCGCATCGCCAACGGCCCCTTCAAGAGCCGCGAGGAGCTGAAGTCGGTGCAAGGCTTCGGCGAGGCCACCTTCGTGCAAGCGGCCGGCTTCTTGAAAATTGTCGGCGGACTGAACGCGCTGGACGCCACGTGGATCCACCCGGAAAGCTACCCGGTGGCCGAGCAGATTCTGCAAAGGCTCGAAGCGAGCGCCGACGACCTGAAAGATAAAGAGGGCGCCGCCCGATTGGCCGAGCGCCTGACGGCCGTTCCGCTGGAACAGCTTGCTTCGCAGCTCAACGTGGGCACGCTGACCTTGAGCGACATCGTTTCACAGCTCTCGCGGCCCGGTCGCGACCCGCGCGAGTCGCTGCCGCAGCCGATCTTCAAACGCGGCATCCTGAAGATCGACGACCTGACGCCGGGCATGGAATTGGCGGGCACGGTGCTCAACGTGGTCGATTTCGGCGCCTTTGTCGACATCGGCCTGAAAGACACGGGGCTGGTCCACATCAGCCAGCTTGCCAACCGCTACGTGCAAGATCCGCACGAGGTGGTGGCGGTGGGCGACATCGTACACGTCTGGGTGCTGGAGGTCGACAAGCAGCGGCGCCGCGTATCGCTGACGATGATCAAGCCGGGCACACGCCGGCAGCCCGAACAGCGCCGCACCGACGCCAGGCCCGCCGCCCGTTCTCAGGCGCCGGTGGGCAAACCCGCCGGCGAAGGCGGCCCGCGCACGCCGCCGGCACATCAGCGGCCGCACGGCCGTCCCTCGCGGCCGCCCGCGACGAAGCTGCCCGACAAGCCGCCTCCGAAGCCCAAGGGCAAGCCGCGGCCGCAGAAGCCGCTCAGTCAGGCGATGCTCGAGGGGAAGGCGCCGATGCGCACGTTTGGCGACCTGCAGCAATTCTGGGCGGCCAAGCAGCAAGACGTAGCGGAGCAGGAAAAGTCGACCGAGTAGCTGCGTCATCAGAATTCGTTGAGTCTTATGAAGCGACCAGGTTCTCTTGAGCGGATGTTGGAGGGCGGGGTGGTGGCGATCATTCGCTCGCCCGACGCCGGCCGGTTGGTGGAGGTTGCCGAGGCGCTGCTGGCCGGCGGCGTGACGGTGATGGAGATCACCTTCACGGTGCCGCGCGCCCACCAGGTATTGGAACAGGTCGCGGCCCGGCTGGGCGACCGCATTCTGCTGGGTGCCGGGACGGTGCTCGACGCGGAGACTGCCCGCATCGCCATTTTGTCCGGCGCGGAGTTCATCGTTTCGCCCGTCGTCAGCCGCGAAGTGATTGCCTGCTGCCGCCGGTACAGCAAGCTCGGCCTGCCCGGTGCGCTGACGCCGACGGAAATCCTGGCGGCCTGGGAGGCCGGCGCCGACATCGTCAAGGTGTTTCCTTCGGAGGTCACCGGACCCGCTTATTTGAAGGCGGTGCGGGCGCCGCTTCCGCACGTGCGGCTGATGCCCACCGGCGGCGTCACCCTGGAGACGGCGGCCGAGTATCTGCGGGCCGGCGCCTGCGCGTTGGGCGTGGGCAGCTCGCTGGTCGAAGCCAAGGCGATCGCGGCGGGCGACTTCCAGCGCATCGAGAGTCTGGCCGGCCAGTTCATCGGCATTCTTCGAGAGACGCGGGCCGGCCCCGCTCTTTCCTGACGACCTCTGGCTAACCCGATGCGGCGCAGACGTAACCCAGCTCGAAGCACGCCGGGCATCCCGCTCCGCCACACTGGCCGCAACGGGCACGGGGCTTGGCGTCGTCGAGCAGTCGCAGCGTCCGCTGCAAATAATCCTGATACAGCGCAAGCTGAAGGTCGAAATAGCCGCCGCCGGGGCCGCGGGCCAGCTTTTCACCGGCCCGCGACGCGTCGTTGAGACGCGCCCGACAGGCCTCGAAAGCCACGGCCGAGTGCAAAGCCGCCTCCACGCGATCCAGCGCGGTATCGGCGTCGTCCGCTTGCTGACGGTTGACGGCCCGTTGCGGATAAAACTTGCCGTCCTTGCCTTGCCGGACGGCCGATCGAGCGTCACCCCCCTTTTGAGACGTGGTAACGGTTACCACCTGACATCGAATTGACGACACAAACGGGTGGCTGACGCCGCACATTTCGGCAATCCAGCGGTCGCCCTTCTCGCACCACTCCGGGTCGCCGAGCAGGATTTCGACGGCCCGGCGTTTGTCGGCATTGGTGCGGCGCAGCCCGTGCGCGTGATTGGAACGCACCGCCGCCAGCAGGGCATCGCGGTGGGAACCGCGGTAGACGTGGCACAGCGCCTCGGTGCGGCGGTTCTTCTTCAGCGCGTGCCAGCGGTGGAAACCGTCGACCAACCAGTAGTTCTCGCCGTCGTGAAAGACCCACAGCGGCGGCAAGTGGACCTGATTGTCCATCAGCGCCGCGTATTCGCCGACGACATCGTCGTCGATCGCCTCGCGGACCTGCGTCCCGCCGTCGCGACGAATGTGATCCAACGCCAACACCACCAGATCGCATGTTTCGGACATGACTCGACTCCTTCTAACGTGAACATTGTAAACATAGTACAGTTATATTTGTATGTATACTGACATCTGGTTCATTTGTCAAGTGGCTGGATGAAGATTTTTTTGGCGGCGATCGCGATTCTACGTCGCGCGGCCGAAAGTGAGGCCCCACACCTGGCGCGAGGCGGCCCGTATCGCGGGGCCGACCCAAGGTCGCACGGAGTATTTTCGCTTCGACGAGCTTCCGCCGGCGACAACTCGGGCGCTCATGCGCTATGAGATGACCGGCAATAACACGGTGGGCGTGTTGAGCTTCCGCGTCGACGCCGATGATCGCGATCCGACGGCCGCCGGCTTTCGACCAGTCGAGGTCGTAGATCGCTGGCGCGAAGGCCGCGACGAGAAGGAGCGGCGCGAGGTCGTCGATCGACTGCCGCATGAATACCAAATCACGACCGCGGCCGAGCCGGAGATGCTGTCGGTAGAGTATCGCATGCCGACGAAGCCGGACGGCAAGTAGCGTTCAGGCGAACCAATGCCTCAGCCGTCACTCTTTCGGCTTCCGTTCCACCAGATCCAATTGACTTGCGGTGCGATTTGCAGATTGTTCAGCAGCCAGCCGCCACCGAGCACAATCAGCGAAATGGCCAACACCAGGGGTTGCCGAGAGGGCGTCATCTTTGCGTTGTACCAATCGGGCCAAGGCGATTATTGGTCGAGCGACAGCGTCGCGTGAGTTGTCAATATAGTGCGGCCCCAGGCCCAATGCCAGCCGGCACAGCCGGCGGCATTCGCTTCCCTGGGCATGCAAGACCTGGAGCAGCGGACCCGCGAGTTGTTCACGGAATGCCTGGTGAGCCTGGGCGCGGTGACGCTCGACATGGACGTGTTCACCGTCTCGCGCGAAGACATCGAGCGGCTGGTCGGGGAGTGACGCAGCCGCCGGAAAAATATCTTTGGAATTCTTCGCGGCGCTTTCCGGCGCCGACCGTGACCAGTTGCTTGGAGGGAGAAATGTTCGCCGGTGTCGCCTGCGTGCGAAACATCGTGCGTGCGGAGAGCGACTCCCAAGAGGTGCTCAAGATCGTGGAGGCGCTCTCCACGCCGTGACGCGCTCCCGCCGGACCCGGTTCCAGAGTTTCGCGATCTCGGTGCTATCGCTAAAATTTGCGTTTGCGGCGCTTTTCCTGTCTAATCGTTACCAGGACTAAAGAGGGAGATCGCCATGAGCAGCGCCACGGAAACCGACGTCGAGGAGCTTTTGAGGTTGTCGCGCGGCGGCGATAGCGCGGCCCTGGGCCAACTCTTGGAACTCTATCGCGGCTATCTCTCGCTGCTGGCCCGGCTGCAGATCGGCAGGCGGTTGCAAGGCAAGGTCGATGCGGCCGACCTGGTGCAAGACACTTTTCTCGAAGCGCACCGCCACTTCGGCCAGTTTCGGGGAAGCGTGGAGGCTGAATTGGTCTCGTGGTTGCGGCAAATCCTGGCGGGGCTGCTGGCGAATTTGGTGCGGCGCTACTGCGGCACGCAACGCCGCGATGTGAGGCTGGAACGCGAGCTGGCCGGCGAGCTCGATCGTTCGTCGCGAGCGCTCGATCAGGGCCTGGCCGCTCCGCACAGCACGCCCAGCCAGCGCGCCGCGCGGCGCGAGCAGGCGGTGCTGCTGGCCGATGCGTTGGAGCGGCTGCCTGACGATTATCGCGAAGTCATCATCCTGCGCCATTTAGAGGGCCTGACGTTCGCCGAAATTGCCGGCCGCATGGGGCGCAGCGTCGATAGTGTGAAAAACGTGTGGGCGCGTGCCTTGGCGCAATTGCGGCGGTCTATGGGAGAAAACGATGAACGCGACTGAGGATGTCCGACCCACTCTGCCCCGCCCGGCCGCCGGTTCGTCGTCGGACGACCCGCGCGTGGTGCGGGCGCTGGAAGAGTACGCCGCCGCGGTGGAGGCCGGCCGCCCGCCCGCCCGGCGGGAATTTCAGGCCCGTTATCCCGACATCGCCGCGGCGCTGGCCGAGTGTCTCGATGGGCTGGAGTTTGTGCAGGCCGCCGCCGTGCAGATGGCGCATCCGGCCGCCAAGGGGCCTGGCAATCCGGTCGGCGCGGCGGAGTTTTGGCCGGCCGACGCACTGGGCGATTACCGCATCGTGCGCGAAATCGGCCGTGGCGGCATGGGCGTGGTCTACGAGGCGGTGCAAATCTCGCTGGGACGCCGGGTGGCGCTCAAGGTGCTGCCCTTCGCGTCCGCACTCGACGCCAAGCAGTTGCAGCGGTTCAAAAATGAGGCCCAGTCCGCCGCCCAGCTTCATCATCAGAATATCGTGCCCGTCTACGGTGTCGGCAGCGAGCGCGGCGTGCATTATTACGCCATGCAGTTCATCGATGGCCAGACGCTGGCGGCCCTGATCGGCGAGCTGCGTATTCGGGCGGGACTGGGTTGTCGCCTGCCGCCGCTGGAAACGGTCGCACTGGCTTCGCTGGCCGACGAACTGGTTTCAGGAGGTTGGGCGCCGGCGGCAAAGGAACAACCCGTGGAGGATGGCCTTCCGAGGCCGTCCAGGTTGGAGGATGGCCTTCTTAGGCCGTCCAGCGAAGAATCGAGCCACGGGACGGCCTGGGAAGGCCATCCTCCAAGCCCCGCCACGGCCGAGATGCCCGTGTCGAACACGGTGATCTCCGCGACTGCCACCTACCCCTCGACGAAGGGCCGCGAGTTTTTCCGCACGGTGGCCAACTTGGGGGTGCAGGCCGCCGCGGCCCTGGAGCACGCCCATGCCTTGGGCGTGGCGCATCGCGACATCAAGCCGGCCAACCTGCTGCTCGATTCGCGCGGCAACTTGTGGGTCGCGGATTTCGGACTGGCGCATTGCCAGAGTCAGGCCGGCCTGACGATGACCGGCGACGTGCTGGGCACGTTGCGCTACATGAGCCCCGAACAGGCGCTCGCCAAGCGGGCGCTGCTCGACCACCGCACCGATATTTATTCGCTCGGCGCCACGCTCTACGAGCTGTTGACCTTGCAACCGGTGTTCGATGGCCAGGAGCGGCAAGAGCTGCTGCGGCAGATTGCCGGTGAGGAGCCGCGCCGGCCGCGTCGTTTGAATGCGGCCATCCCGGCCGAGCTCGAGACGATCGTGCTCAAGGCGTTGGAGAAGGATCCCAGCGAGCGCTATGCCACCGCGCAGGCCTTTGCCGACGACTTGCAAAGGTATTTGAGAGACGAACCGATCCGCGCCCGGCCGCCGACGCTGGCGCAGAAGGTCAAGAAATGGATGCGCCGGCACCGCGCGGTGGTGGGGACGGCGGCGGCGATGCTTTCCCTCCTGGTCGTGGCGGTGGCCGTCGTCGCCAGCGTGGCGGCCTGGCGGCTCGGTCGCGAGCAAAAGCGCACCGAGGAGGAGAAGGACCGCGTAAAAAGTGCGCAACAGCTCGCCGAACGTCGCGCCGAGCAAATCCGCGATGACTTAGACGGGCTCAAGACTGCCGATAGGTTGTTGGACCGGAGCCGGGCATACGTCCGCCTCTCGCGGTGGGACGACGCGCAGGCGGCCCTGGCGAAAGCCGTCCGCTTGCGCCCGGATCATGCGTCGGCGTGGCGCGAGCTCGGCGACCTACACACGCGGCTGGGCCTGTGGGACTTGGCCGCCGCCGATTTTAGCCACGAATTGGAGTTGCGGGAGCCGGATGTCACTTGGCCCTGGTATTTTAACGCGCTCTTGCGCCTGCACGTCGGCGACACGCAGGGCTACCGTCAGGTGAGCCATCGGATGTGCGAGCACTTTCGTGGAACGCACGACCCACATTATCTCTTCGATCTGGTTCGTACCACCGTCCTCAGCCCGGATGCCGACGCCGACCGCGAGCAATGTGTGGACTTGGCCCGGCAGGCGGTCGTTGGCAGGAGCCGCGGCGACTGGGCGGCGCTGTATGCCTTGGGGCTGGCGCATTACCGCGCCGGGCAGCATGAACAGGCGGTCGAGCGGCTCGAGGAATCGCTCGCGGCGGACCAGGCAGAGTGGAGCTTTCGTACCCTCGCCTATTCACCTCTGGCCATGGCCCATCACCGGCTGGGACAGGCCGCCGAGGCCCGCCTGTCGCTCGACGCGGCGGTCCGCGTGCTCGATCATTGGACGGAGCAAATATATCGTTCGCCGGGAGAAACGGAATGGGTGCATCATCTGGGGGCCACCGGCCACTGGGAGGTGCCCTGGTGGGACTGGTTGGAAGCCCACCTCTACTATCGCGAGGCCAAGTTGCTGATCGACGGCTCACCGCCGCCGGACGATCCGCGGCTCCACGTCTTGCGGGCCCGGGCCTTGGCCGGCATGCGCCGGCCTTCCCAAGCGGAGGTCGAATATGCCGAGGCTTTCAAGCGCCTGCCGGATGATCCGCAAATCGCTTTGGAAGTCCACCGCAATCGCGGCTACATCCACATTGGCCGCCGCCAGTGGGCGCAGGCCGCCTCCGAATTTGACCAGGCCAGTGAGCTCAAACCGAATGACTCGATGATGGGGCGTTTTGCGGCCGTCGCCCACCTCGCGTCGGGCGAAGGGGCGGCCTACCGGCAAAGTTGCGATTCCCTGTTTGCACGCTTCGAAAGAACGCATGAGCGGGACGTTGCCCGCGATGTTCTGGTGGCCTGTTCGCTGCGGCCGGACACGATTCCGGATGCGGCCCGGTTCTTGCCACTGGTCCAGGTCGCCGACGCACCCCGCGGCGCTTGCCCGGCGGAGACGGGCGCCGCGCTCTACCGCGCCGGCGATTACGCCGCGGCGGCCCGCTCACTCGAGGCGGCCGCGAAGGTTGGTCATCTTCGGCCCTTGGCGTTGTGTTTTTTGGCCATGGCCCGCCATCGCTTGGGGAATATCGACGGGGCGCGGCAGGCCCTGGACGAGGTAATCCGCTGGATCGACCAGGCCAACCGCGAAGAGTTCGACGATCTCACCGATAGCCGACCCGGCTGGCGGAATTGGCATGAGCCGCTCGAGTGCGAGCCGCTGCTCGATGAAGCAAAGAAGTTATTGGCTGGCAAGTGACAAGGACCAACCTGCTGGCGATGGATACCCGCTACGGGGCGATTCGATTGGTCGACCCGGCGACGGGCCGGGAATTCGCGCGCGTGGACCATCCCGAGCAGGATCCCGCGCGCTGGCTCTGCTTTAGCGGCGACGGGGTGCATTTGGCGAGTGTGATCTGGTCCCAGCAGTCGACTCACGTCTGGGACCTGCGCGCGATCCGCGCGGAATTGGCGCGACTGGGCCTGGACTGGGATCTGCCGGCTTATCCACCGGCGGCGGCCGGCGACGAGCGGCCTTTGCGAATCGAGCTCGATAAAGCGGCGCTAACGCCAAAGTGAACCACGCGGTGTTTTCATGCCCAGCTAAAGAGACTGTCCTGCTTTCTGGACAGAACTGTCCTGCTTTCTGGACAGATGGGTAAGGCCGAAGGCCGCCGTAGCCGCGAAGCGGCGTGACTCATCAGCCCAGGGCAACGCCCTGGGTCATCGGTCCGAGACAAACAAGGTAGCCCTGAAAGGGCGCGACGCGGTGGCCGATTTCTACCGGTCGCACCCCGTTGGGGTGCCAGAATGCAATGTGCCTGCAAACCCAGGGCGTTGCCCTGGGCTGATGAGTGTGACCCCTTCGGGGTCGGTATTCACGGCCAAAAACGCCGCGAAAAAAGCGGGACGATCTCTAAAGCTGCTGGCAGACCGAAGTCGACCGGAACGACCATCTCCCTTCTGGGCCGGCCATCCTCAAATAAATCGCAACCGCGCGGCGCTCTTGGGTCCCAACCGTGACCAGTTCGCTAGACGACCCGGCTACCGCCCCCAAAAGGATACCTTCCATGTTCACCCGCCAACTGGCCTCGATCGTGAATGAGATTCGCGGGCAAGGCGCATCTGAACCGATTTTCCGCCTTGTTCTGCGTTTCGCCGCGCTGCCCTGCTGGTCGTGGCTGGTTCTGCCCGCCGCCACCGCCCGGGCCGGATTGGTCGTGGCCAGCGAAGTTCGTCGAGCCGGTGTTCCCGGCCACGTAGGCCGCACCCGCCGCGTCGATTGCGATCGCGTTTACGCCGCAAACCGAAACGACGAGGTGTACGTCTTCGTTTTATAAAATCACGGATTTTAGCGCGGCGCTCTTGCCGGCGTTCCGTGACCAACTGCATAGAGCCTCCCGACTCAAGATGATGAGGATCCCACTCGATGTTTCTCGCCAAACGAAGACGAAATCGCAAAACCCGCCGGAACAAGCCACGAACGGGCGCGCGTCCGGCATCCAATCCCTCCGAGCTGAGCGTAAGATGGTTTCGCCCCGCTATGGAGCCGCTGGAGAACCGAAGGCTGCTCTCCACCACGCCGTTCAGCACGGTCGCCAGCAGCCTGAACACCGAGCTGGCCGGCCTGCAGACACAGTTGACGTCGTTGCTGGATGCGTATCAGACGGGCACGAATTCCAGCCTCCCTTTTCTGGGAAACACGCTGGGTGACGCGGCCCAGGTCGTCAGCCGGTTCGGCCCTCAGCTTCACGACGCGCTCAATGCTCTGGGCAACACCGACTACGCCACCCCGGCCGATCTCGACGCCGCCGTGCAAAACGCGCTCGGCCCGGCCCTGGGCTCCGCCGGTTTGAAGATTTTGGCCGACCAGACCGGCAACCTCTCCAGCAGTTCCTCCACCGATCTGACTGACGTGGTCATCGATCCAGGCACCTTCGGCAGCGGCGGGTTCGAGGTCACAATGTGGTTGCACGTCGCGCAAACGCTGGTGAACTCGAGCGGGAATTTCAACACGGGACTGCCGGGTTTGCCATTGCAGGTGAGCGCCAATGGCGGCATTCAGGTCACAGCCGGCTTCGATTTCGAGCTGGCCTTCGGCTACAACGCCACGACAAGTACTACGTTTCTGGATAGTGCGAGCCCTACAGGCACTTTGCCAGCCGGCCCCGGAAAGGGCCACGAAATGGCGGTGACCGTCGACGCCTCGTTGCCCGCTGGGTTCAACGCCACGGCCACGCTCGGGTTTGTGCAAGGCAGCTTGACGCCCATCGCGGCGATGCCTACGTCGCTTGTGGCGGGCATCGTGGCCGACCACCTCGACGCCACGCCGACGGTCGCCTTGACCCTTCAAGCCGACGCCAATTTGCAATTGACCGGTGGGTTCAGCGGCGTGAGCAGCACCGATTTTCCCTCGATCGGCGCCGAGTTTCACCTGCATTGGTCGTTTGATAGTTCCAACCCCGCCGCCGGCGAACCGCAGGTTTCGTTCGACAACGTCGGCCTGAACCTGGGTTCGTTCTTGCGCAACATGCTGGCCCCGGTACTGACCACGATCCAAGATGTAACCGGGCCGTTGCAGCCGGTCTTCGACGTGCTCAACGCGCCGTTGCCGGTGCTTTCCGACTTGAGCCACCTCGTCGGCGGCAACGACGTGACCCTGCTCGGCCTGGCCAAGTTGGTCGCCCCCTCTCTCGGCCCCGGTTTCGGCCCCTTGGCCGATTTGATCGGCGACCTCGACAAGTTCATTACGGACGTCAACGGCGTGACGGTGAGCTCGGGGAACATCGCCATCCCCTTGGGCGGATTCAACCTCGACAACTACGACCTGCGGACCGCGGTGTCGGCCGGCGACGTCAACAATGCCAGCCTGACAAACCTGACCAGCCTTGACCCAGGCAATATCCAACCCGGCCAAGCGTTCGCGGATTTCGTCTCGGGGCTGAACGTGCCGCAAAGCGTGAAGGACGGCCTCAACCAGCTCACGTCGGGACTGACCACGTCGGGACTGAACAACGGCATCGACCTGGAATTCCCCATCTTGAACAATCCCGGCCAGGCGGTGTTCAACATGCTCTTGGGCAAGGATTCCGATCTATTCTCCTTGACGGCCACCGAGCAGTTACACGCCCAGGAGAATGTCGCCGACTTCTCGGTGGCCGGAATGGGCGTCACTTTCGGCGGCGAGGTCAAGGTCGACGCGAAGTTCACGTTCGCCTACGACACCTACGGCCTGCGCGAAATGATCAACCAAGCCGCCGCCGGCACGCTCACCGGCAGCGACGTCGCCAGCGACATCACCGATGGCTTTTACGTCGCGGACGATTCGCATTTGGATATCAGCGGCAACATCGGCGCCAGCGCGGGCGTCTCCCTGGGGTTCTTCAGCGTCTCGGTGGGCGGGGGAGTCAGTACCGGCAACGGCGGCCAAGACCCGGTGAGCGTCACCATCAACGATCCCGACAATGACGGGAAACTGCGCTTCAGCGAAGTGCCCAGCAACCCGTTGGCGGCCTTCAAGACCAGCGGCGAACTGGATGCCGGCTTGGGGATCGACGTCAAGATCGGAGTTACGGTTTGGCCGGCAGGGTTCATCGGCTACGAGAAACACTTCGACATTGCACATACGGTTATCTTCTCATTCAATCCACAAACACCGCCGCCGATCATTTTGGCGGAGGCCGATTCAAACGGAAACGTGAACCTCGATATCGGCAGCCGCGCCGGTCGCCGTCAGGGCGTCGACCAAACGGATGGCAACGAGAACTACACCATTCGGCACCTGGGCGACGACAGCGACGGCATCGGCGGCGAGACGATCGAGATCGACGCCTTCAAAACGTCGCAGATCATTCACCACGTCAAGAACATCATCGGCGTCGGCGACGCGGGCGACCTGACCATCAACGTCATGCAGGGAGTCGAGTCGAGCGTCAGTCTCAACGGCGGCCAGGGACACGCCAATCTGACCTACTCGGGAACGGGACAGGCGAACTTGTCGGCCGGGCAGCTCGACAGCGTCCTCACCGGCGGCGCCGGGTACAACAATCTGGTCGGCGGGCCGGGCAACGACACCATCACCACCGGACCCGGAAGCAATCTGATCAGCGACGTGCAGGGCAACAACACCTTCATCATCGCGGGAGCGTTTGCGAGCATCACCCTTGACGACGGCACGCCCGGCAACAACACCCTCGAAATCGTCGCCCAAAAGACAACGACCTCGGTCAGCGTCACTCCCAGCAACGGCGCCTTGCACGTGCAAATCAACGATTCGTCGGCCCCCGACAGCAGCGCTCTGATCGCGGGCATTTCGCAGTTGATCGTCAACGGCCACGACCGGTCGGCGTCGATTACCGTCGGCGACCTGAGCGGCGCGGGAATCAGCCAAGAGACCATCGACGTGGCCGGCGGCGCCGGCAGTCGGGCCATCGACTTGGAGACGCGCGCCAGCGGCGACTTGGCGTCATTGGCGCTGAGCGCGCTGACGCAAACTTATCCCGACGCCAAAAATCCTTCGATCACCAATACCGAGCACGGCGTCGCCATCGCCAATAGCTCCACGGGTCTCACGGCGAGCGTCTTCGGCATGTCGGCCGACGACACATTGACGATCCGTGAGCACGGTGGCTCCGCGAGCATCGCCGATCTGGGGACCGCCGCCGGCACCATTATATTGGATACGACCGGTCGCCAGGATGGTTTCGGCGAAGTTGTCACGATGACCACGCCAGCGCAAGGGAACGGCTCCACGATCACGACTGATGGTTACGGTGCGTCCGGCTCGGCGGGCTTTCGCATCCGCGCGGCGGGCGACCCGGACGTGGTGATGGCAGACTTGCAAACCTCCGACAGCATCACGATCGACGTTTCGGCCCCACTGCCGGGCAACACCAACCAGGTCTCACTCGACGCGTCCGCGCTCGTCGGCGCGCTGCACGTCGCCGCCCTGGGACTCTCTTTCGACTTCAATCACATCCAACTATCGAAGGTCGGCGCGCAGGCCACCGTGAGCATCGATGGCGGAAGCACCACCTCGACCGTCACCGTCGGGACCGGTCAACTCGCCCCCATCGAAGGGAATGTGACCGTGGCAAACGCCATCCTCACGATCGATAACTCGGCCGCCGCGTCGCGCAGCAATCTGGTGATGACCGGCACGACGTTCAGCGGTTGGGGCTATCCGGCCAACATGTCCACTTTGACGTATTCCCGGCTTGAGCAGGGCCTCGTCGTGAACCTCGGGCCCGGCGATCAGTTGGGTCTGGAGCAGACGCCGCCGGGAATCAACGGCGCCACATTCAACGATCTTTCCAGCACGCTCGATTACGTGTACCTCGTGGGGGCGTCGGCGCCGCTGACGTTCAACGGCGACTTCGCATTGGATTTGGGCGAGCGGCTGTCGGCCGACGGAAGCGTTACCCAGGTCAACGACCTGCAAGGACTGGCCAACTTGCTGGTGACCCTCAATTTGAGCCACGCCGATAGCAATTCCTCGTCGGTCGCGTTTTGGGGCGCCGCGGGGCAAAGTTACACGATCGGCGGCAACGGCAACTTCGTCGTCAACGATACCACGGTCGGGCTCAGCGTGATGATCTACGGCTTCCGCATCCAGGACTGGCTGCTATTCAACCTGCCCGGCGGCTCGGTCAATGCCGACCTGACCCAAACGTCGCTGAGCCCCATCTACGTCGAGGGCTCGACGCGGGCCGCGGGCGCCACGGCGGCCAACAATATTACCGTGACCACCAACGCCGCCGGCGTGACGATGCAGCCCGATGCGACCGTGCCCTCGACCTTTCGCATCACGTCGTCGAACGAGCCGGTGTTCCTGGTGGCGGGCATGATGTCGTCCGACAGTCTCACGGTCGACCTGCTCGCTCCTAGCCCGAATCAGGTGTATATCGACGCTTCGTTGCTGGCAGGCGCGTTGAACGTCAACGCGCTGGGAGACAACTCGAACCAGAATAACATCACGCTGGCCAAGGCTGGCCCACAGGCCGCGGTAACAATCGACGGGGGAAACGCCAATACCAAAGTGACGTTCGCCACCGGCCAATTGGCTCTGATCGAGCACAACGCAACCGTCCGCAATGCAAAGCTCGTCATCGATAATTCGGCCGCTTCGATCGCCAGCATTCTCACGCTGACCGACAGTATGGTCTCGGGCTGGGAAATCCCCGGCACGAGCTTGGCCCCTGTACTGCAGGTCGACGCGTTGACTTCCCTGACCATTGACGCCGCCGCGGGAGATCGGTTCGATTTGGAAGAGGCTCTCCCGGTTACGATCAACAATGCCTCGACCACGCGGGACGCCGTTTACGACATGCGCACGGGGGGCGTGCTCAACGGCGACTTCGCGCTGTTCATGGGTTGGCGGCTGCTGCACGACGGCACGATCACCAAGCCCGAGACCCTGCAAGGCTTGCACGCGTCGATGCTCGTCAATTTCAGCAGCGCTTCGGATGCCGCGACGCAAGTCGTGCTCGACGGTAATCAGGATCCGGCCGGTGCGGCTTACACGATCGGCAACAATAAGATCGGCAATTTGCTGTTCGCCAACCAGACCGTGGGGCTATCGGTCGAAATCAACGGCTACCGAAGTCGGGACCAGGTGACGATTGACCTGCCGGGCGGGTCGGTTGCCGCTGACTTGCGGCACACCGGGCCGGCCACAATTTACCTTGATGGCACGGTGCGGCTATCGGGAATGAACCCCACGGCGGCCAATCAGTTTACCGTGCAGGCCCGCTCCGGCGCCGCGACGATGCAGCCCGATGGCCCCAACGAGAGCGTCTTCTCGATCTTCAACACGCTGTACCTGTTGGGCTCGATGCCGCAGGACAGTCTGAATCTTACTCAGCCGACCAATTTCAAAGTGGCGCCAACGGCTGCGAAGCCCGCCGCGGCATCGTATGGGTTCGAATTAGACGATGTTGCTTGGTTTGGCGCGTTTGTCGCTGGCTATGCGACAGCATACCTGCAGCAAGATCCGCCCTCCGGCTGGGTCTACAATCTGCACTCACCCGCCCCGGTCTTAATTCCCAATGCGCAGTTGCCGGATCAGGATCGCCTCAGTTACTTCTACAATATCGAAGATTCTCCGGCCACGATCCTGGATGCCCAACCGCTCGACTATCTCGGCGACAATGTGGACTACAACGACAGTTCCCTGACCTATGCGGGCGGAGGCTACGTCTTACGTCACGACGATAACGTGGCTCCCAACACCGGTTACTACACGGTTGGGCCGCTGCCCTACGGGCAGCTCACCGTGTACGAACGCATTTTCACGGTCACGTCGCATCCTGTGCCGATCGACAACACTGTGAACCTCGACGCCTCGCAGTTGCGAGGCGCCTTCCATTACACCGCCGCGGACCCTAATTACGCCTTGCTACAAGAGCTCTTGCTTTCGTTCGGCGGCTCGGTCGCTCCCGCGATCGCTTTCGGCAAGACGACCGTGAATCTCAGCGGCGTCAATCCACAGTCGGCTGTGACCGTTAGCGGGCAGCATGAACTGGGCTTTGATTACTACCAAGACGCTTTTTTACTTATTGGAGGACAGGAGTCTTTTCCTGGCGCGAGTTTTTCTAGCAGCGAGATTGCGGACAACCGCATTCCAACGACGAGCGTGAGCGTCGGAGCGGGACTTATGGCCAACATCCAAGGCAACGTCGCGGTCCAGCAAGTCCAGCTCACCGTTGATGATGGGCGGGGCACCTTGCCGGGCATCATGACTTTGACCGACACGAGCCTGACCGGCTGGACTACGGCGCTCGGCGCGACCCGGCCAACCTTGTCGTTCGACGCATCGTTGCACGACGACTTCGTGATCATCGGCAGCCCAGTCGATCAGTTCGACGTGGAGAACACTCCGGCCACCCTGGCCGCGGTGCAGCAGAGCGGCTTTTACGGGCTGCTGCCCACGCCGGTCGGTCTCAATCAAACGCTGATCCAGAATCTGGCCACCAGCGGCACGCCGGCCAGCGTGTACGTGATGGGCAAGGCGCTGCCGCGGCTGAACGTGACCGGCAATTTCGCTCTCACCATCGGTCGCCGGCTGAATCCCGACGGCACGGTCGACGACGTTGGCACGATCGGTCAGGTGTTTTATCAGGGCAACCATTACCAGCCTGATTATTCGCAGCCGATTACGTTCCAATATACGGGCATCGGGCTGGGCCCGCTTGTCGTCGACCGGTCGAGCGAGAGCGTCTACTCGGGACCGTCTGGCATCTATGCGAACACCGACGACGCCGGGCACTATTACCTTAAATCTGACTTGGCCGACCGCAGCGGGCTTCTCAACGGGGACATCGTTTTTGCCGGCCCCAATACGGAATTTTTCTACGACGCCGAGTACGATCCGCAACGGACCGAGGCGAGCTTCGAGATCGAAAACACGCTGAGCGGGGCCGTGCATTACATCGCTAATCCAAAGGCCAGTGCCGCGACGGTCAGCATCGGCGCCGCCTATGGCCCCATCGACGTGCAAGGCAGCGGCGCCAACACGCGGGTCACCTTGGACCCCACCCTCTATGTCAACAACGGCGTGGCCGGTTCGAGCCTGCGCGACACGGTGACCGCCGACGTCAGTGTGACGAACGCCACATTGCGCATCGTGGCCGACTCCGCGGCCGTGTCGACGCCGCAGAATCCGCCCGACGTCGTGCTCACCGACTCGCAATTGACGGGAGTCGCCGGGGGAACGGTCCACTTTCAGAATCTGGCCGATGGCGTGAAGGTCGATCCCAACTTCTCGGGCCTCATCAAGGATTACGGACTCAGCCTGCAACTGCCCCGCGACGACGCCATCTCGACTTTGATTCAGAACACACCGTCCAGTGCGACGACGGAGATTACCACGGCCGACGCGGCCGTCGCCTCGGGAGCGGTCGCCGTTACCGGCACGACCGGCACGCTATGGTTGGGACGTGATTATCCAGACAGCGGTTTCGCAAGGTCCGCGTTTTCGGTCGCGTCGGTAATGATTGGCGGCGGCAGCCTCGATGGCATTTCAGGGTCGATCGCGCTGGAATACACGTCCGCCGTGCCGACGACGATCGACGATCACGCTAATTCGATGCCCACTCAGGGCACCCTCTCACTCGGGCCGGCGAGCACCGACGCAAACAACAACTTCGTTGGATATTATCCGCTCGAATTCGATACGCCGCACCCGATTTACCTGGGCTACGCCTTCAACAACCGCACTCTGCCGCTCCCGCTCGACATACGGGGGGCCGCGCAGAGCCATTTCACGGTGACCTACAGCCCGGTGGGCACCCGACTCTTCGCCGGGGCGGGCGGCACGGTCGACGTCACGCAGGACGCGTTCAGTACGGCGCCATCGCTGGCGATCTTCGGCGCCGCCGCGGTTCATGTGCTCTTCAGCTATTACCCGGATGGCGCGCCGATCACGGTCGAAGCCGATCCGGCCCGACCGCTCGACTCCACCGATTTGACGGTCGCATACAACGACTCCAATCCACCAACCGCCATCAACCTGGCCGCCGCCGGCAATGGCTTCGAGGCGCTGACGGGCACTTATTCTCCTTATGACGCCCCCGGGCAGATCGACTATGAAGCCGCCACCACGCACCTCGCCGTTTCGGGTGGAATCAGTAGCTCCTTCACGGTGACCGACACGGGCGCGGGCGGCACCACAATTGGCCCCGGTTACACCCAGCTTTATGTGCAGGGCACCGATGGTCCGCTGACTCTCAGCGACGGCCCGGCGACGCACCTGGCGCTGGGCAACGCCGGCAGCGTGCAGGCGCTTCACGGCGAAATCGATATTCTGGCGAATAATTCCGCGCAGCCCCCATTGCCCGTCGTGGTGGACGACTCCGCCGACGGCACGGGACGAACCATCGGCGTGTCGCTTGACGAGAGCGGCAACACGCTGGTTTCCGGCCTAGCTCCGGCCCTAATCAAAGTTTTTGATACGCGGGCCACGATCGCCATCGCGGGCGGTTCCGGTGGCAACCTGCTCGTCGGGCCAGACATTGCCGACTCCTGGCAAATCACGGGCGCCGATAGCGGCACGGTCGATGGGAATGTTTCTTTCGCCGGCGTCGGCAGCCTGCAAGGCGGCATGGCCGCCGATACCTTCGCATTCCAACGTAGCGGGTCGCTCTCGGGCCATCTCGACGGCGGACCGGGCTTCGACACGCTCGATTACTCGGCCGCCGGCTTGACGGGCTCGGAACCATTCGACCTGGCACACGACGTGGCGCCCCGCGTCGCGGGCCCGGTGACCAACATCGAGTACGCAACGCTCATCCTCTTTCAGATCGACGATCAAACAAGCCTGGCCGGAACGACCATCGTGCCGCTCGCTATTCACACGCTGGGAGCGACAGTGGGCGAAAACCTGTTGACGTTCGCGGCCAGCGGCTTGCCCGATGGTCTGAACATTGACGCCCATTCCGGCTCGATTTCCGGAACCATCACTGATCGAGCGGTCGCCGACACGCCTTACCAGGTCACGATTACCGCCACGGACGGAACGAGCACCGCGCTGACCACCTTCCGGTGGACGGTCGCGCCTGACTTTAGCCTCGTCAATCCTGGCAATCAAACGAATAACAACGGCGACGCGGTCACGTTGCCGATTCAGAGCGCCAACGTCCACGACAAGCCGTTGCAATTCTCCGCCACCGGCCTGCCCACCGGTCTGACCATCGACAAGGTCACCGGCGTCATCAGCGGCACGATCGCGGTGTCGCAGAGCAGCGTCGACGCGGTAACCGTCGCGCTCACCAACGGCGTCACGACCCTGACTGCGCCATTCTCTTGGACCGTGAGCGCTCAGCGCGTCATCACCGTCGCCACCTTCGATCAGGCCGGCCACTCCATCAACCAGGTCCATGCCGGCCAGCCATTCAATCTGCAATTCGACGCGCGTTTCGGAAGTGCGCTGGATACCACCTACAACGGCTACCTTTACCTATATGGTTACGGCTATATCTACGTCTACGCAGGTGTGGGTCAGATCGATGGATACACCTTCAATTCGCCCGGCAGCCAGACGCAGACGTTCTACGATTTTCTCGACGCACAATATGGGAGCTTCACCATCAACGTCGGGCCTCCTTCGCCCCTGACAGGCATTGGCGTCGACATTCAGGCCACGACGAATATACCGTTCACGGGCATAGTCGCCTCGTTTACCGACACCAACCAGGCCGCCGCGGCCAGTGACTTCACGGCCAGCATCGATTGGGGCGACGGCGCAACGTCGGCCGGCACGGTCACTGCCAACAGCACGGGTGGTTTCGACGTGTCGGGCACGCAGACCTACGCCCTGGCGGGTTCCTATCCAATCGACGTGACGGTCAGCGACAGCCCCGGCGATGTCCTGGCCAGCACGGCGGGCAATGCCGCCGTCCTGTCGCCGGTGACCATGACGGCGCCGGCCGACGGCACTCTCACCAACAATAACGAGCCGACCCTGTCGGCGATCACGTCAGGCGGCGCCTACAGTGTGCAGTTCCAGTACACGAGTGACGGCGGCATCACCTGGAACGATGTCGGGGTTGCTGAAACGGCCGCTCCGTTCAGTTTTTCTTTCACCAGCCCTTTGCCCGACGGCGCTTACGAGGCGCAGGCGATCGCCACCGACGGCGCAGGCGACAGCTTCACCGCCGTACCTGTCTCATTCACCATCGACACGGTGGCCCCGATCGTCTCGATCACGTCCCCGGCGGCCGGCAGCGTCGGCAATAACGGCCAACCAACCATCAGCGGCGTGGCAGGCGCCGCCAGCGGCGACACCAACAGGATCAACGTCTACATCTACAGCGGCGCCGACACGACCGGTACGTTGGAAGAGACCTTGCCGACCAGGGCCAACGGCGGTTTTTATTCCGTGCAGGCAGGCGCGTCCGAGTCTGGCGCGCTGCCGGACGGCGTCTACACCGCGCAGGCCAGCCAAGCGGACGGCGCCGGCAATCTCGGGCAAAGCAATCTTGTCACCTTCCTGATCGACACCAAGGCCCCGACCGTCTCGATCACGGTCGCGGTCAATGGAAACCAACCGACGCTTTCGGCTATCGCCGCGGACAACTCCGGCGGCAGCGGTCTGGCGAGCGTTCAGTTCCAATACAGCGCCGATGGCGGTGTCTCGTGGGTTGACGCTGGACCCGCCGAAACCGCCGCACCGTTCAATTACACGTTTTCCACGGCGCTCTCCGTCGGCAGCTATCTGGCCCGTGCCACCGCCACCGACAACGCGGGGAACAGCGCCACGACAGCCGCTTCCTTCGCGAGCATCGTCTCCTTCAGCGGCGCGAATTCTTATGCCGGTCTCGTCACGGACGGCAAGGGCAACCTCTACGGCACGACGTACAACGGTGGCGCCAATGGCGAAGGCACGGTGTTCGAGCTGAATCCGAGCACGGGCGCGCTCACGACCCTCTACACATTTAGCGGCGCCGACGGCGCCTATCCTTACTCCGGTCTCATCATGGACGGCGGCGGCCATCTCTACGGCACCACGCTCGGCGACGGCACGCACAATCAAGGCACGGTTTTCAAGCTGGATCCCGGCACCGGCCTGCTCACGACCCTCGCCACCTTCAACGGCGCCAACGGGGCTACTCCTTACGCCAGTCTCATCATGGACGGCAGCGGGAATCTCTACGGCACCACGTACTATGGTGGTGGCGCCAATGGCGAAGGCACCGTGTTTGAATTGAATCCCAGCACGAGCGCGCTCACGACCCTCTACACTTTTGGCGGCGCCGACGGCGCCTATCCTTACGCCGGTCTCGTCATGGACGGCGGCGGCAATCTCTACGGCACCACCACGTCTGGTGGCGGCGACACCGATGGAACGGTTTTCAAGCTGAATCCTAGCAAGGGTCTGCTCACGACTCTCGCCACCTTCAACGGCGCCAACGGGGCTACTCCTTACGCCGGCCTCATCATGGACGGCAGTGGCAATCTTTATGGCGCCACCTACTATGGCGGAGACGCCAACTCTGAAGGTACGGTGTTTGAGCTGACCCAAACCAACGGCGCGACGGTCCTGACGACACTCGCCATGTTCAACGGCGCCAACGGCGCCTATCCATACGCCGGCCTCACCATGGACGGCAGCGGCAATCTTTACGGTACCGCCTCCCAAGGGGGCGACAATGGCCACGGCACGGTGTTCGAGTTGAATCCCACCGCCGGCGTGCTCAACACCCTCGTCGAATTCCACGGAGCCGACGGCGCCAGTCCCTACGCGCCTCTGACTTTCGATAGCCGTAGCGGCCTTTTCTACGGCACCACGTCGGGCAGCGACAATGGAAATGGCACGGTCTTTGAATTGACGCCGGCGACCTTCACGATCAAAGCCGCCGCCCCGACCGTGGTTTCGATTGGCCCGGTCAGTCCCTCGCCGCGCAACGTCGACTTGGCCGCAGACGATGTGACATTTTCGGAGCCGATCGACCTGACCAACTTTGACTTCAGCGCGGTGACTCTGTCGCTCAACGGCGGGACAAACCTGATCAACAGCGGCGCGACCATCTCGCTAGTGAGCGGCACGACAGCCACCTATCGCATCGCCGGCCTCGATACGCTCACGACCGCCGACGGAACATACATCCTCTCCGTCGACGCCAGCCACGTGCGAGACCTCGGCGGAAATCTTGGCATCGGCGGCGCCAGCGTAAGCTGGTTGATGGATGCCACCCCGCCCACCGGCAGTTCCGTGGCGCCGCTGCCGCAAAGGGCGTCGAGCCTGACGTTCAATGTTACGGTAAATCCAGGCGCCGACCCAGTGTCGGGCGGTGTGGCGTCGGGCATCGTCTCCTATGATATTTATGCCGCCTCGGCCCCAACGGGCTCGTCGTCGTTGGGCGCATTTAGTCTGTGGACGACTGTGCCGGCCGGCAAACTGACGGCCACCTTCACCGCCCAAAGCAATACCACCTATGCCTTCCACAGTGTGGCGCGCGATGCCGCCGGAAACATCGAGGCCAAGGGCACCAATGTGATCGAGGCCAGCACCTATGTGCCCGACCTCACGCCGCCGATCACGCAAATCAATGCCGACGCCGCCAACGCGGTCGGCACGTTCACGCTGGCCTATTCGGGAACCAGCCCCGGCGGCAGCGGCATCGAGACCTTTCTCCTGGCGGTGCAGGTCGACGGTGGCCCGATTCAACAAATCGCCACACTCCCAGGCGGCACACCGGTGGCGGGCGTCTACTCGGGTCAAACTGAATATCAGGGGCTGACGGACGGCCAGAAGCACACCTACACTTTCTCGATTCAGGGCATCAGCGGCAACGGCATCGCCGAGACGTCGCACTCCGCGCCGCCGGTAACGCAGACGTTCGCTGTGCCCGCCGCGCCCCAGGCCACCATCTTCGTGGTCGAGAAAGGATTGTCCGAACGGTCTTACATCCGTTATCTCGACGTGACGTTCAACGAGCCGGTCAGCTCGCTGACTCTCGACGCCGCGCACGTGCGGCTCGCGCACTACGGACTCGACGGGGCGACGTTGATCAACGACGTGGACCTCACGGACCGCATCGCGCTGATCGACCATGTGATGGAGATCGATTTCGGCGCGGGCGGGATCGGCGGCAACGAGAATCTGCCGGCCCTGTTGGCCGATTGGACGAAGCTGATTCTCGACGACGGCTATTACAAGCTGACCATCGACCCCGACGGCACGGGCAAACACGACATCGAAGAGGACTTTTATCGTCTCTTCGGCGACGTGACGGGCAACGCCACCGGCGGCGTCGCGACGACCGGCTCCTCCAGCGGCGGCGACCTGATCGGCCAGGTGAGTAAGGCCGACGTGGCGGCCGTCACCGCCGCGGTGGGCCAGGTGGCCACCGCCGCCAATCCATTGCTCAACGCCGACATCAACGGCGCCGGGGCCGTGACGCCCAACGATCGGCTGTTGGCGGCCAAATCGGTCGGCCGACACCTGGCCAGCGGTTTGCACCTGGACGACTAAGAGACGGTAGCACTTGAACGTTCGTGCTGAATTTCTTTGCTGAATTACTTGATTGACACTTGCAGAGGTATCCCATGTTTCGACTTCGATCGCTGATTGCCTGTTGGGCGCTTCTGCTGATTTCCGCCAATTCCGCCGCGCAGGCGGGAGTCATCGTGTCGGTGGGCGACCTGCTGTTGTCCGCCGGTTCATCGGGCTATGTGCCTGTCGAGATCACCGGCGACCTCACGGGCGCCAATATCGCGAGCACTAGTTTCGAGTTTCGCATTGCGACGACCGGACCGACCAGATTGGAATTCACGAACTCGCTCGATCCCGCAAGCGATCCGACGTTCACCGCCGCCAACTACGTATTTGCCGGCAACAGCTTTGATCAAACCTTCGACCTTAATAATCTGGGCAACGCGACGACCACGAATGTTCTCAACGACACGTTCATTGGTGGCGATGCGACGGCTGACGGAAGCAACGTTCTGTTGACGGCCATCAGCGACAAGCTCTTGGCGTTTCTGCCGGTGACCAGCGTGACCTCGTTGCCGCCGGTTGCCGGCGATATCTTCACTATCAGCCTGGTTCCTCTCGCGAATGCTAACCCAAGCGGACTGGATGGGAATACCGGGTTTGCGGACAACGGTGGCGTTAACGCAGTCTATGCACCGTTCACCAGTACGCCCGGCACGGTGACGATCGAGCAGCCGTCGCCGGTGCCCGAGCCGGGCACGTTCGGCCTGCTGCTCGTTGGCATGACGAGCCTACTCTGGATGAAGCGGAAGCAAGGCTGAAACCGCGATGAAACGGGCCGCGGATCATGAACCGCGGTGCGGGCCCGATGGCCCGATTCGCCGGCCCTTTTGCCCCCGCCGAACCGACGGAGCCACCGCATTTTTCTTGGCCAAACGCGTCGTTGGCAATCGCGCGCCGTAGGACCGTGCCCGCCGACGCGATTCCCCGAACCGACGGTCCTCATCCGTCGGATGAAGGAATTCTGCTTCAACCGGCGGCGCTCTTGGGGCGCAACCGTGACCAGTTCGCTAGACGACCCGGCTACCGCCCATAAAAGGTTGTCTCTCATGTTCACCCGCCAGCTCGCCTCGATGGTGAATGAGATTCGCGGGCAAGGCGCATTTGAACCGATTTTCCGCCTTGTTCTACGTTTCGCCGCACTGGCCTGCTGGTCGTGGCTGGTTCTGCCCGCCGCCACCGCCCGGGCCGGATTGGTCGTGGCCAGCGATTCGCCCGACAATATCTTCGCCTAGCACGCGAGCGGCGGCGCCAACGGCTCGTTTCTGAACGGCGCCAGCGGGCTGCTCAACGGGCCGATCGGCTTGGCCTTCGACTCGTCGGGCAATCTCGATATCGCCAATTTCGGCGGCAGCAACGTCCTGCAGTTCAATCCCACCACGAACGTGATGAGCGTGTTGGTGGTCGCGGGAAGCAACGGCCTGCCGGGCCCCACGGGCCTGGCCTTCGATAGTGCCGGCCACCTGTCCATCGCCGACCAGGCCGGAAATCAAGTGTCTGAGCTGGCCGGCGGCACAACCGCCGGAGCGCTCACGGTCGCCGCCAACGGTCTGTCTGCGCCGACCGGTCTGGCCATCGACGCGGCCGGCAATCTCTACATCGCCGACGCCGGGACTGGCCCCGGTTCGATCAGCGGGCAAGTGCCGGAAGCCGACAGCACGGGCGCCTTGGTGCAAACGATCATCATTTGCTTGGGGGCGCGGGCCGAGCGCTTCTGTTGTCGGCAACTTCGGAAGGGTTCCGGTCGAGAGGAGAATTTGCCGTGCCCGATCATGAACCGGCGCGCGGCGGCACGTCGCCCGTGATTGCCGGCGGCCGCCTGTATCTACGAAGCAACACGCGATTGCACTGCTATGACGTGCGTTTAGACCGTCCGCCCGACGTAGCGCCCGCTTACTCGGTTGAATTGCCGAAACTGCGGCACGACGCCGAGCGAGAGCCTGCCGCAGGCGCCGATCGGGAGCCTCGCGTGCCGAACGGCGTCTACCTGCCCACACCGCACGACGTCGTCAAGCGGATGCTCGAACTGGCCGAAGTGGCCAAAACGGACGTCGTCTACGACCTGGGCTGCGGCGACGGGCGGACCGTGATCGCCGCCGCCAAACAGTACGGCTGCCGCGCGCTGGGCTACGACATCGATGCCGAGCTGGTGGCCATCGCCCGCCAAGAGGCCAAAAAGCAAGGCGTCGAGAAGCTCGTGACGATCGAGCGAGGGGACTTGTTCGGCGTCGATCTGGCCAAGGCCGATGTGGTGACGCTCTACCTGTTGCCCGAGCAGAACGAGAAGCTTGTCGCCCAGTTGAAAAACATGCGGCCCGGCTCGCGCATCGTGGCGCATCAGTTCCCGGTTCACGGGCTTGTTCCGGCGAGCTCGGTGGAGGTGAAGTCGGAGGAAACCGGCGAGCAGCACACGCTCTATTTGTACCGCGGGAGAACCAAAAGCGGCCCGTGACCGAACGGAATTGGAATTTGTTCGACGCGACACAGGCGTATTGCTGTCCAAGGCCCTTTGCCCCGGAGGGCCGGTTCGGATAACCTGGAACATGACCAGTCGCAGGGAAAAACTCCAGAACCACCACGACCCGACCAACGAGACCGCACGATGGGCTTTTCAGGCGATCGTGTCCGGCACAGTTCTGCCCGGCCCCGGAGTGCGCCGCCGCTTGTATTGTACTTCGGCTTGGCGACGCTGCTGCTGGCGGGTGTTGCTGTGCCCGCGAGCGCCGATCAGCCTTCGCCTGGCAAGCCGTTCGACGAACACGTTGCCCCGCTCTTGGGCCGGCACTGCCTGGGCTGCCACAACCCTTCGGACAAAAAAGGCGGCCTCGATCTGACGCGGGCCGAGGGTTTGTCGGCGGGCGGCGATAGCGGCCCTGTGGTTGTGCCGGGCGACGCCGAAGCCAGCCTGCTTTGGCAGCGCGTGGCAAGCGATGAGATGCCGCCGCCACGGAAGCCGCCCGCAACCGGGCCGAAGCTCACCGCCGCGGAAAAGGAACGGTTGAAAGCTTGGATCAGTGGCGGCGCGAAGTGGGGCAGTGGGCCCATCGACTTGCTGAAGCTGACCACCGATCGCCGGGCAGGCATCGACTGGTGGTCGTTGCGACCGATCGTCGCGCCGCCGGTTCCCGATGTGCCCGGCCAAGAGGAAGTCGTTCAGCCGATCGACGCTTATATTCTGGCCAAGCTCGCATCGGCGGGCTTGCGGCCCTCGCCGCCGGCCGATCGACGCACGCTGATTCGCTGGCTTTCCTTCGATTTGATCGGTTTGCCGCCGGCGCCCGCCGAAGTCGAGGCGTTCGTCGCCGACGCCTCGCCGCGAGCTTATGAGGAGCTGGTCGATCGGCTGCTGGCCTCGCCGCACTATGGCGAGCGGTGGGCGCGGCACTGGCTCGACGTGGTGCGCTACGCCGAGAGCCAGGGCTTCGAGCGCGACCGCTTGCGGCCCACTTCTTGGCAATACCGCGATTGGGTCGTGAACGCCTTCAATGAGGATTTGCCGTACGATGAATTTGTGCGCTTGCAGCTCGCGGGCGATGTGTTGCGGCCCGACGACCCGCGGGCGATCATCGCCACCGGTTTCCTAGTAGCCGGACCCTGGGACGAAGTCGGGCAGACGCAACAGAGCGAGGCCATGAAAGCCGTCGTGCGGCAGGACGAATTGGAGGATCTGGTGGCCACCACTTGCCAGACCTTCCTGGGACTGACGGTCAATTGCGCCCGCTGCCACGACCATAAGTTCGATCCCGTTTCGCAGGCGGACTACTATCGCGTCGCGGCGGCGCTCAGCGGCGTGCGGCACGGCGAGCGTACGACGCGACTGCCCGGCAATCACCCCAGGGTCGACCAACTACGCGCCTCACTGGATGAAGAGGCGACCGCCCTGCGGGTCCGTTTGGAAGCGATCGACGCTCCGCTGCGCGAGCGATTGCTCGGCGATCGGCGGCCGGCGCCGATCGCCGTGCCGGCACCCGTGGCCCGCTGGGAATTCGACGAAGACGGACACGACGAGTTGGGCATGATGCACGCTCAGTTGCACGGCGCGGCGAGAATTGAAGGGGGACGGTTGGTGTTGCCGGGCGGCGATGCATTCGCGGCCACTCGGCCGATCGACCAAACGCTGGCGGCCAAGACGCTCGAAGCCTGGGTGCAACTTGCCGGCCTGGACCAGCGGGGCGGAGGCGTGATCGGCGTGCAGTCGCTCGATGGCGTGAAGTTCGATTCGATCGTGTATGGCGAGCGAGAGGCCCGCCGCTGGCTGGCCGGCAGCAATAATTTCGTCCGCACGCAGGATGTCGGTGGCGAGGCCGAGACGGAGGCATCCGAACGTCTCGTGCATGTCGCCGTGGTCTATGCCGCCGACAATACGATCACGGTCTATCGCAACGGTCGCGCCTACGGTCGGCCCTACCAGGCGACGACCCTGGAAAAGTTCAAACCGGGCGAGGCGCAGGTGGTCTTCGGCCTGCGGCATGGGCCATCGGGCGCGAACAAGATGCTCACCGGCACGATCGAGCGTGCGGCGCTCTACGATCGGGCATTGACGCCCGAAGAAGTCGCCGCCTCGGCTGGCGTACCGCTCGCCACGGTTTCTGACGACGAGATCGTGGCGGCCTTGACGCCCGCAGAGCGGTCCGACCGCAACCGATTGCTGTTCGCAATGTCGCTCGTCGAAATCCGCCGCCGCTTGCTCGCCGGAGGCCCGGCCTACGCGGTGGTTCCCTCCGAGCCGAAAGTCACCCACCTGTTGCGGCGCGGCGATACACGGCAACCCGCCGATGTCGTGGCGCCCGGCGGCGTGGCGGCCGTTTCCAGCAAAGCGGAGTTCGGGCTGCCGCCCGATGCCCCGGAGGACCAGCGCCGCGCAAAGCTGGCCGAGTGGATCGCGGCGCCAGAGAATCCGTTGACGGCGAGGGTCATCGTCAATCGGCTGTGGCAGTCTCACTTCGGCGTGGGGTTGGTCGAGACGCCTAACGACTTCGGTTTCAACGGCGGCCGGCCCTCGCACGCCGACTTGCTCGACTGGCTGGCGGCCGAACTCGTTGGGCAAAAATGGAGCCTGAAACAAATGCACCGCCAGATCGTACACTCGGCCGCTTATCGCCGGTCCGCGACGTATCAGCCCGAAGCGGCCGGCGTCGATGCGGGCAATCGCCTGCTGTGGCGAAAAAGTCCGTTGCGTCTGGAAGCCGAGATACTCCGCGACGCCATCTTGTCGGTTGCGGGCCAGCTCAATCCGGCGATGGGTGGTGCCGGTTACCGCGACTTCCGCACGTTTACCAACAACAGCCAGTTCTACGAAGTTTATGATGCCGAAGGCTTCGCCTATCAGCGGCGCAGCCTGTACCGCACCGTGATTCGTTCCGGCACGAGTCCGTTGCTCGACGTGTTCGACTGTCCCGATCCCTCGACGATCGCACCGTCGCGCGCGGTCACCACCACGCCGCTGCAAGCCTTGGCGCTGTTGAACGACTCGTTCGTGCTGCGAATGGCGGATCGTTTTGCCGAACGGCTGCGCGACGAGTCGGGGAGGGACGTCGCGGCACAAGTCGAACATGCCTATCGCCTGGCCCTGGCCCGCACGCCTCGGCCGGATGAAACGACCGCGGCGCGGGCGTTTGTCGCCGAGCACGGCCTGGCGGCCTTTTGCCGGGTGCTGTTCAATAGCAACGAGTTTTTATACATCGATTGAGCGGCCGCATGCAAACCCACCAACACGACGCACCTGCCGTCATTCCGCCCACACGCCGTGAGTTCTTTTCGTGGGTCGGCGCCGGTCTGGGAACCGCCGCACTGACGGAAGTGCTCGGCCGTGAGAATCCGGCCCAGGCCGCCGTGGTCGCCGGCGAAGCTGACGATCCGCCGCCGCACTTTCCGCCCAAGGCCAGCCGGGCCATCCACATTTTTCTCTGCGGCGGATTGAGTCATATCGACTCGTTCGATTTCCGTCCCGAACTGGCGCGTCTGCACGGACAACCGCTGCCCGGCGGCGAAAAGCCCGACGTGTTTTTCGGCCAGGTCGGACTATTGCGGAAGAATGATTGGGAGTTCCGCCAGCGCGGGCAGAGCGGGTTGTGGGTTTCGGAACTGTTTCCTAACCTGGCCCAAGTCGCCGACGAATTGACGGTCATCCGCTCGATGACGGCGGAAACTTCCAACCACACGCCGGCCACCTTTCAGGCCAACACGGGCTTTCGGCTGAATGGTTTTCCGGTGCTCGGGGCATGGTTGTCGTTCGGGCTGGGGAGCGAAACCGACGAGTTGCCGGCTTACGTGGTGATTCCCGACAACCGCGGCGTGCCGGCGGGCGGCTCGATCAATTGGTCGCAGGGCTTTCTGCCGGCCCGGCACCAGGGCGTGACGGTCCGCAGTCGCGGTCCGGCGATTCATGACCTGGCGCCGGCGCGGCCGATCGACGCCGCGACCGAAGCCGCCAGTCAGCGGCTGCTGGTCGCGATGAACGAGCGGCACCTGGCGGAGCACGGCGCGAGCGACGCGCTGCTTGCCCGCATCCGCAGCTACGACATGGCCGCCCGCATGCAGTTGGCCGTGCCCGAAGTGTCGGATCTCGACCGCGAGACCGCGGCCACACACGAGCTGTACGGTCTAGGCCGGCCGGAAACCACCGACGTGGGCCGCAGTTGCCTGTTGGCACGGCGGCTATTGGAGCGCGGGGTGCGGTTCGTGCAACTTTTTTCTGGCAGCGCCTTTGGATCTCCCCGCATCAATTGGGACGGCCACGAGGATATGGTGGCCAACCACAACCAGGAAGCCGCCCGCATCGATCGCCCGCTGGCCGGACTGTTGGCCGATCTCCGCCAGCGCGGCATGTTGGAAGACACGCTGGTGATCTTCAGCACCGAGTTCGGTCGCACGCCGTTCACGCAATCCGGCGGCGGCACTTTGGGCAAAGGCCGCGATCACAACCAGTACGGCTTTTCCACCTGGCTGGCCGGCGCCGGCCTGAAGCATGGCCTGGCCTACGGCTCGACCGACGACTTCGGCCTGCGGGCCGTCGAAAACCCGGTGACGTGGCACGACTTCCATGCCACCATCCTCCGTCTGCTGGGCATCGACCACGAGCGCCTGACGTTCTACCACAACGGCATTCGCCGCCGCCTGACCAACGTTCACGGAAAACCGATCGACGGCGTGCTCGCGTAAGCTGCTCCCCTGTCCGTTTTCAGGTGGAGATCGAGCCATTTCACTCGAAATAGAATCAAATCGGGCGGCAAACAGCCCAGGTCTACCGTCCCGGCAATTCCACGCGCGTGCCGTCGCGCCGGTTTCCCAGCCGGCGGTGGACCTCGCCGTCGATCGTGTATGCGATCGAGTGGACTGAGCCGTCGCAGAAAGCCATGTTGAACGTTACCGGATGGGCGCTGCCGAAGCGGAACGTGTCGGCGAAGCCCTTGGTGTCGAGCATGGGCGTTCGCCCCGCGACGGTCGTGCGGCAGATGTCGTTGTCGAAACCGACATAGGCGTCCTCGTTGTCGGCGGCGTCCGTGCCGGAATAGTACGCGTCGGGATTGAGGTACTTCTCGCCGATCAAATACGTGCAACTCGATCCGTCGCTCAGATCGGCCGGCCGGACGCGGCTGCGGCGAAAGCAGACGCCCGTCAATCCGCTGGTGTCGGGCCAGGGATAGGCCGGGTCGTCGCCCGTCGCCAGGCTGGCGGGGCCGCCGTCGTATTCGTCGAGAAGTTGATCGCCGACATTGACGGCATAGTCGAGCCGCGCCACCTCGTCGGAGGGGCCGGCGTTGTACGCCACGAATCCCCCGCCGAAGGCGTTCAGAAAAAGCTGTCCGCCGCGCCGGGTCGGACAGTTAAAGTAGCGTTCATAGGTGCGCACCATGCGCGTCAGCGCCGCCGCCTGCTGCGGTCCGTCGAGTCCGGCGCCCAGGCCATAGGTTTGAGTCTGCTCCATGTACGGCTGCAAGTTGAAATTCCAGCCGCCGGGCTGTCGCTCGTCGGTGCCGCGGTTCGGATCGCCCACCCAGTCCCATCCCCAGCCGCCCGTGGGATAATACCCGGTCACATCGACGTGCCCGTGCGTGGCGATGGCATATTGCTTGAGGTGGTTGACGCATTGCACCCGCCGCGCCGCCTCACGGGCGGCTTGAACCGCCGGCAACAGCAAGGCAACCAGAATACCGATGATGGCGATCACCACCAGCAACTCGATCAACGTGAGTGCTCGGCGCGGCCGTATCCGCTGCAGCTCATCGAATTGCTGCTTGGAAAGATGGTAAAAAACCTCGTTCCGATCGGTGATTTCGACAGGCTTGCCTTCGAGCGCAGACTGCCGTTGCTTATCGTCCAGCATCATGTTGCCATTCTACCACGAGTCGATCGCTCCGCAGGCCCTATGCCGCCGGGCGAAGGATCGAACGGGCGGCCGTGGCGGGACGTGCCGCCCGGAAATCGCCGGCAATCCCGGCCAGCGTCGTGACCCGCAGCGCCTGCTCCTCGCGCCGACGGGCAAGGTGGCCGATCAGCTTCGACGTGGCACGGGCGTCCGACGCCAAAACGTCGGAAGGGGCAACGACGATGGCCGAACCTCCGCGGCCGGTAAGTCGATCGACGGTCTTAGCGACGCCGCGCAGGCCGGCGTCGCGCAGGTCGACCGTCACCGCCGCTTCCCACAGGCCCCAGCGCAAGTTGGCAACGGCGGTTGACTCCGGCGTCGAACGGAGTCGCGGCCACCAACCGCGGGCCTTGGGCTGCTGGCGGCGCTGGCTTACCCGAGCGACGCAGATGTCGTGCTTGGCAAGCAGGTCGTCGTGGGTGGCCAGGCGACCTATGGGCAGTGCAATGGTCGTGGGGTAATAGCCGGCCGAGCGAAGGTCCGCCAGGCTGCTGGTCAGCGATCGGGAAAACGTCCTGCGGTCCGATGGTTCCGCCGCCCAGCCACCGGCCAGCAACGCGACTTCATTGCCGGGCTGTTGCCGCAGCGCCGCGCATAGCTCGTCGCACGGGGACGACGCGATGCTCCAAGTGGCCGGCACATCGGCCGCCGCCAATCGCAGGCATAGGTCGGCAGTGCCGGCATCGCCAGACACGACATCGATGGAAAGAACGCAGATACCCGTTGCTGACGGTCTCGACATGCCGTTGGCCTCCGTTAGAGCGGATCGTAGGGTGGGACCAGCGAGCTTGCGAGCGCCGGCCCACCATTGGCGACGTCGATTACGGTGGGCCGGCGCTCGCAAGCTCGCTGGTCCCACCCTACGCCTGGCGGCCAGAATTCTCACGAATTCTGCTACCAGTGCGTGTCCCTTCATCAGACGTCGGCAGGCGCCAACGGGCCGCTCGACCAAACCGGCGGCGCGCCTGCCGGGCAAAGTCTGCCGTTTGCGTCAAGCGTGCCGGTTGTCGCCGCGCAACAGCGCCTCAATGAGGCCGTCAACTATATAAACTTCGGCTTCCGCCGCGGGCTCAAAGCCCAGTTCCCGCAAAGTCGCCGACGTCACGGGGCTGATGCTGGCCAGTCGCGTGCGGCGCAGGTTGTCGCCAAACATCGCGGCCAACGAGCGGGCGATGGCCGAACTGGTCACCGTGATCCAGGCAATGCCGCCCTGACGCAGTAGCTCGGCGACCAGATCATCACTTTGCGTCACATCGCGGCTTTGATAGGCGACCACCTGTTCGACGACGGTGCCCGCCGCTTCCAGCCGCTCGGCCAGCACCTCTCGGCCGCGGCTGGCCCGCACCAACAACACGCGCCGGCCGGCCGTCTGGGCAGCCAGCGCGTCGGCCAGCGACTCCGCTCGATATTCGGGCGGAACCAAATCGGCCCGCAAGTGAAACGTTGCCAGCGCATCGGCCGTGCCGGGACCGATCGCCGCCAGGCGAACGCCGCCCAACTTTCGCAAGTCGCCATGGGCCGCCAGCAGCCGAGCGATCAGATGTTCGACACCATTGGCACTGGAAAAAACGAGCCAGTCGAAATCGGTCAGCCGGCTCAGCGCGGCATCGACCGCCTGCCAGTTTTCGGGCGGGACGATTTCAATGGCGGGTTGCAAGAGCACATCGGCGCCCAACTCGGCCAGCCGGCTGCGCAGCGGGTCGCACTGGCCACGGGGCCGTGTCACCACGATTTTGGCGCCGAACAACGGCCGGCGCGTGAACCACTCGCCGGCATGCTCCAGCCCGGCGGCTTCGCCGACAATCACCATCGCCGGCGGCCGCAGTGTTTCGGCCGCCACGCGCTCGGCCACCGTGCCCAGCGTGCAGCGAATCGTCCGTTGATCGGGCCACGAGCAACGGCGAATGATCGCGGCCGGCGTCGAAGGGGCCTTGCCCGCCTCGATCAAAGCGCCGGTCCAATGCTTGGCCGTGGTCACGCCCATGTAAAACACCAGCGTGCCGGGGAACGCCGCCAGCGCGGCATAATCGAGTGCCGGCGCGTCCTTGTCGGCCTCGTGGCCCGTGACCAACGCCACCGCCGAGGCGCCGTCGCGGTGCGTGAGCGGGATGCCGGCGTAACTGGCGGCGGCCAAGGCGGCCGTCACGCCGGGCACAACCGCGAACGCGATACCCGCTTCCGTCAGCGCCGCGAGCTCCTCGGCCGCCCGTGCAAACACGGCCGGGTCGCCCCCTTTCAGGCGGACGACGGTTTTGCCGGCGCGTGCTTCGGCCACAAGCCGTCGATTGACTTCCGACTGCGGCCAGATGCGCCCCTGGGCGTGGCAGCCCAGGCAAGCTAGCTCGGCCTGGGGCGCGGCGTGTTCGAGGATTTGCGGGTTGACCAGGTAATCGTAGAGCACCACGTCGGCCCGGCGCAGGCACTCGACGCCGCGCAGGGTGATGAGTCCCGGATCGCCCGGCCCGGCGCCTACCAGGTAAACGCGGCCGGCGGCGGGTTGTTCGGCACGAGTCAAAGCGGTCACGCGTGGGGGGTTTGTTGTTTTCGACTGGGCGGGTGATAGAATAACGATCGTTAGTGTGCCCTGATTCCGCGATTGCGTCCGTCACGGCGGCGGGCAACCTTTTTCCTTCCATTCGAGCATGGCTGAAGACACCAAAGGCAGGCAACCCATTCCGCCGGGCAAGCGGAAGATGCTGCAACAATGCTTTGAGGCGGGCAGCAGCAAATCGGCGAGCGGCAATTTCGATTACGCCGCCCAGATGTTTACGCAGTGCGTGGTCGGCGACCCGGCCAACCTGCTCTACGCGCAAAACTTCCTGGCCAACCTCCAAAAAAAGTATAACAACAACAAGAGCGGCGCGGCACTGGCCGCGATGCGCTCGGCAAAATCCAAGGGCGGCGTGACCTACGCCTCCAAGCGCAAAGACTGGCTGGGCGTGATCGCCAGCGGTCTGGAAGTGCTCAAGCTGAATCCTTGGGACACGGGCACGCTCGCGGAAATGGCCAACGCTTGCGATCACCTCCAATTCGAAGAGTGCCAGATCGTCTGGCTCAAAGGCGCGCTCGAAGCCGACATCAAAGACCCCGAAGTCAACCGGCTGCTGGGCCGCGCGCTGGCCAAGCAGGGACAGTTCGACCAGGCGATCGCCTGTTGGATGCGCGTGCAGCAAGCCAAACCGAACGACGAAGAGGCCCATCGCGCCATCGCCAATCTGCAGGTCGAAAAGACGATCCACAAGGGCGGTTACGAAGACGCCGAAAGCAGTACGGAGGTGATGGCCGACAAGCAGGCCATGGCCGACCGGCAAGGGACGGGCGGCCAGCGCCTTTCGCCCGAACAGCAGCTTGAAAAGCGGATCGCCAAAGACCCGGCGAATATCTCGCTGTACCTCGAGCTGGCCGATCTGCACGTGAAGCAAGAGCAGTTCACCCAGGCCGAGGCGGTGCTGAAGCGCGGCCTGGAGGCGTCGGGCGGCAGCCTTGAAGTGCGGGAATATCTGGAAGACGTCGAGCTGCGGCATGCCCGGCACCAGGTGCTGATCGCCGAAAAGCGGGCCAAAGCCGAGAACAGCGACGAGGCCGTCGAGCTTTACAACCGGATGAAAAACGAGCTGAACAACAAGGAGCTCGAAACCTATCGCAACCGTTGCGAGCGGTATCCGACAAACCTGGGCTACAAGTATGAGCTGGGGGTGCGCCTGTTTCACGCCAAGAACTTTCAGGAAGGCATTCGTATTTTGCAAGAAGCCCGCACCGATCCCAAACGCAAAGGGATGGTGCTCTTTTGGCTGGGCGCCTGCTTCGAGGCCATCAAGCAATACAAGCTGGCTTTGACGCACTATGAGGAAGCGATCGAGCACATCAGCGACCGCTCGATGGACGACCGCAAGCGGGCCATGTATCGCGCCGGCTGCGTGGGCATGGACCGCGTCAAGGACTACGAGAAAGCCGAGAAGCACCTGAATGCCCTGGCGGGGCTCGACTTTGCCTACAAGGACGTGGGCGAACGTCTGGACAAACTCCAAAAATTACGCGAAGATAGCGAGACTTGACCTGCTTCCGCGGCTGGAGACCATCGTAAGGTGGGGCAAGCGAGCTTGCGAGCGCCGGCCCACCGTAAACAGCGCCAGACCACGACGAACATTGTTTTCCTGCTTGTTCCAATTATGCCCAATACCAAAAGCGCCAAGAAACGTCTCCGCCAGAACCTCGGCCGCCGGACCCGCAATCGCGCGGCCAAGGCCACATTAAGAACGCTCGTGAAGAAGGTCCGCTCGGCGCTGGCGGACGGCAACGCGATGCAAGCCCAAGAGCAGTACCGCGTGGCCGCGAAGAAGCTCGACCAGGCGGCATCGCGGCGGATTATTCATCGCAACGCGGCCGCACGGCTCAAATCGCGCCTTTCGGCGGCGATCAAGGCGGCCAAACAAACACAGCCCGCTCAGGCATAGTGAAGCCGTTTCTATCGAGATCGCTCGCGGCACGAAACTTGGGGTTCGTGCTTGCTCTCTCGCTCGCTTCCGCGGCAACGGCCGATGAAAACGACCGCTTGCCGGGCACGCAGCCGCTGACTTGGCAAGGCGACCTGTCGGCCCGCATGCTGGACGGCGCTCATCGGCTTATCGACCGCAAGATCGAGGAGTCGATCGCGCTGCGGTCCCAGTACTGGCAGCGCGATACATCGTCGGCCGAGGCGTATGCAAAATCGGTCGGGCCGAACCGCCAACGCTTCGCGCGGCAAATCGGCGTCGTTGATTCTCGGCTGCCAGCTTCGATGGAACGCTTCGGCAACGACGATTGTCCGGCGCTGGTCGCCGAAACGGCCGGCTATCGCATTTTCCAGGTCCGCTGGCCCGTGTTGGAGGGCGTGTGGGGCGAAGGACTGCTTTTGGAACCCGAGAAGCCGCCCGCGGCCTGCGTCGTCGTGCTCGGCGATGCCGATCAAACGCCCGAACAATTGACGGGACTGCAGAGCGGGGTCGAGCCCAAGCTGCAAACGGCCCGTATCTTGGCGGAATCGGGCTGTCTGGTCGTGGTGCCGACGCTCGTCAATCGCGACGATCGCTTCACGGGCAACCCGATCAGCGGCCGGCCCAATCCCGGCTATTCGCACCGCGAGTGGATTTATCGGCAGGCGTATCATCTCGGGCGGCACATCATCGGCTACGAAGTGCAAAAGGTGCTCGCGGCCATCGACTGGTTCGAAAAGCGCCTCGCCCAGCAATTGCCCCGTCCGCCGATCGCCGTCACCGGTTACGGTGAGGGCGGACTGGTCGCCTTTTATGCGGCGGCCATCGAGCAGCGAATCGAGTCGACATTGGTGAGCGGCTATTTCCGAAGCCGGCAGCGCGTGGCCGAAGAGCCGCTCTATCGAAATGTCTGGGCGTTGTTGCACGAGTTTGGCGACGCCGAGATCGCCAGCCTCATCGCGCCCCGCAAGTTGACCATCGAACACCGCCGTGGACCGGATCTCGTCGATCGGCAAACCACGACGCCCGCTCAGGCCAACGGCATTCCGCTGGACGGCATCCACGGTCGCCTGGATACACCCAAATGGCAGGAAGTTGCCGCGGAGTTCAAGCGGCTCGAAGAGTTGGTGCCCGACAGCTTGCAGAAGCGGCGGTTGGTGAATGGCACCAACGCCGGACCGACGGCGCTCGATGGCTTTTGCGACGACCTGGGCATTCCATTGCGCGTGCCCGATCGGTCGAAGCCGCTGGCCGACGCCCGCCACTCCTTTGATCCACACGAGCGGCAGCGGCGGCAGGTGAAGGACCTGGAACAGCACATCCAATCGCTGGTCAACGACTCGCACCTCGCCCGCGAACGCTTTTCGAAGCTCGATGCCACTTCGGTCGACACGTTCGTGGCCGGCACGCGGCCACTTCGCGATTACGCCTGGCGGGAGCTGTTCGGCAAATTCGACGGGCCGCTGCTGCCGGCGAACCCGCGGTCGCGCAAAACCTACGAGCGTCCGAAATGGACCGGCCACGAAGTGGTGCTCGACGTCTTGCCCGACCTTTTCGCCTGGGGCGTGCTGCTGGTGCCCAACGACTTGAAGCCGGGCGAGAAGCGGGCGGTGGTGGTCTGTCAACATGGGCGGAACGGTTTGCCCAAGGACGTGATCGAGGGCGACCAGCGCGGGTATCACGACTTCGCGGCGCGGCTGGCTGACGAGGGCTTCATCGTCTTCGCGCCGCACAATCCCTATCGGGGCGAAGACCGCTATCGCCGGCTGAGCCGCAAGGCCAACGGCGTGAAGGCGTCGCTCTTCTCGTTCATTCTCGCCCAGCACGAGCAGATTCTGAACTGGCTGGAGACGTGGCCGTATGTCGATGCCAAGCGGATCGCCTTTTACGGCCTGAGCTACGGCGGCGAGACCGCCGTGCGGGTGCCACCGCTGTTGGAGCGGTATTGCCTCTCGATCTGCTCCGCCGATTTCAACGACTGGACGCGCAAGGTGGCATCGACGCACAGTCCGTATAGCTTCATGTTCACGATCGAGTGGGAGATGCCCTACTTCGACATGGGCAACACCTTCAGCTACGCCGAGTTGGTGAACCTGATGGTGCCTCGGCCCTTCATGGTGGAGCGCGGCCATGCCGACGGCGTGGCGCCCGACGAATGGGTGGCGCACGAATACGCCAAGGTCCGCCGGACCTACGATCGGCTTGGCCTGGGCGATCGCACGGAGATGGAGGTCTTCAACGGCGGGCATACGATCAATGGCAAGAGGACGTTTGAGTTTTTGCGCAAACATCTGAGAGATGAGAGATGAGAGATTGTTTCGAAGGTTTTGCTCCTGAGCTTGGCAACGAACGTAGGGTGGGACCAGCGAGCTTGCGAGCGCCGGCCCACCATCGGCGCGACGTCGATTACGGTGGGCCGGCGCTCGCACGCTCGCTGGTCCCACCCTACGACTCATCCCTCATCCCTCATCACGACACAATGACCACACGGAGACCCTTGTGACCCGTGACCAGCTTTGGGCGCCCTGGCGACTGGGCTACGTCAAAGGCGAGCGCACGCCCCCGCGGCCGGCGCAGACGCTCGACCTGTTGCCGGGCGCCGATCCCAATTGCTTCATCTGCCGGGCGGCGGCCGACACGCACGATCGCGAAAACCTGGTCGTCTCGCGCGGCCGCGAGACGGTCGTCATCCTTAACCGCTATCCTTATAACAACGGCCACCTGCTGGTGGCCTGCCAGCGGCATCTCGGCCGGCTCGACGAGTTGCCCACGCAGACCAACCTGGAAGCGATCGAGACCATCAGCAACATGGTCACGCTCGTCACGCGCTTGATGAACCCCGATGGCTTCAACATCGGCTTGAACCTGGGCAAAGTGGCCGGTGCGGGCGTGCCGGGGCACCTGCACTGGCACATCGTGCCGCGCTGGCTGGGCGACACGAACTTCATGCCCGTGCTGGCCGGCGTCGACGTCATCCCGCAATCCCTCGACGAGCTTTGGTCGCTGCTGACCGAGGCGTTGTCGGCAACTGGCAAGGAAAATGGTCCATGACGGCTTTTGCCTCCGCCGCAGGCGGCGCATTGGAGCCGGCGATCGTCGAGCGCGAACGACTTCTCTTGGCGCCTTACGCCATGCACAGCGTCGCGTCGGCCGGCCGAAAATACGCGGAGCCGCCGCACCCCTATCGCGGTCCCTTCCAGCGCGATCGCGACCGCATCGTTCACAGTTCGGCGTATCGCCGGCTGAGCGCCAAGATGCAGGTCTTCACGGGCGAGATGGGCGACTACCATCGCACGCGGCTGACGCACACGCTGGAAGTGGCCTCGGTCGCCCGGACCGTGGGCCGCGCGCTGCGGCTGAACGAAGACCTGGTCGAGGCGCTGGCCTTGGCCCACGACTTGGGCCACCCGCCCTTTGGCCATGCCGGCGAACACACGCTCGACGCGCTGCTGGCCGACGAGGGCGGCTTTTCGCACAACCGCCAGGGGCTGGTGATCGTCGAGGAGTTGGAGCAGCGCTACCCCGACTTTACGGGCCTGAATCTTTCGCGCGAGGTGCTGGAAGGCCAGGCCACGCGGATCGACAAACGGCGGCCGGCGGCCGAGCGTCCTTTGCTGGAGGTGCAGGTGGTGGAGGCGGCCGACAGCGTGGCCTACGACACGCACGACGCCGACGACGCGATGCACCTGGGGCTGTTGGAGCCGGGCGAGTTGTTGCGGCTGCCGCTGTGGGCCGAGGCCGAGCGCCGGGTCCGCCCTCGCTACGGCCCGCTCGACGGCGAGCGGCTGACGCGGGCCGTGTTGCACGAGCTGATCGACTGGCAGGTGAGCGAGCTGATCGCCCGCACCAACGAGCGGCTGCGCGCCGCGTCGATCGGCTCGGTCGACGACGTGCGCGGTTTTACCGAAACGCTCGTCGAAGTCGGCCCCGAGCTGGCCGCCTTGAAGCGGGAGGTCGAGGCGTTCTTATTTCAGCGAGTCTACTGTCATCCGCAGGTGCTGCGGTTTCGCGACCAGGCGCAGTCGATGCTGCGGGAGATGTTCGCCGGCTACATCAGCCGACCCGACCTGCTGCCGCCGCGCTTCCATTCCCGCATCGAGCGGGTTGGCCTGCGCCGTAGCGTGGCCGACTATCTTGCCGGAATGACCGACCGCTACGCCCAGCAAGAGTATCAGCGGTTGTTCGACTTGAACAGCGGTTGACCCGCAGCCCATGCGCCGTGCAGAATCGAACGGATGAGCGAACTTCGCCCGCTTTCGATTGGTGACGTGAACGTCGGCTTTCCCGTGGTTCAGGCCGCTCTTTCCGGCTACAGCGACTTGGCCATGCGCGTCATCGCGCGGCGGCTGGGCGCCAGTTACGCGCTGTGCGAGGTGGTGCTCGACCGGCTGGTGCTCGAAGGCGGCAAGAAAGCACGCCGCAAATGGGCCAGCCTGGCCGACGAAGAGCATCCCGTCGGCGGGCAACTGATGGGCAGCGACCCCCGCCAATTCGGCCCGGCGGCAGCAGAACTGGCCGCCGCCGGCTTCGACGCGATCGACATCAATTTCGGCTGCCCGGTAAAAAAGGTGCTGGGCCGCTGCCGGGGCGGATTTCTGCTCAGCCAACCGGCGACGGCGCTGGAGATTGTTTCCCGCGTGCGCGACGCCGTGCCGCCCGCAAAGCCCGTGACCGTCAAGATGCGCCGCGGCCTCGACGACAGTCCGCGGAGCCGCGACAACTTTTTCGCGATTTTCGACGGCGCCTTCAAGCGGGGCGTGGCCGCGATCACCGTTCACGGCCGCACGGTCGAGCAACGCTACGTCGGACCCAGCCGCTGGGAGTTTCTGGCCGAAGTCAAACGCCACGCCGGCGCGCGGACCGTGCTCGGCAGCGGCGACCTGTTCACGCCGCACGACTGCCTGCGGATGATCGCCGAAACCGGAGTCGACGGCGTGACCGTGGCGCGCGGCGCCATCGGCAATCCGTGGATTTTCAGCCAGATCCGGGCGCTGGCGGCCGGAATGCCGCTGCCCGATCCGCCGCGCTTGCACCAGCAGCGTGAAGTCATCCGTGAGCATTATCGGCTGGCGACGGAGGTTTACGGCCCGCAGGTGGCCGGGCGGCAGATGCGGAAGTTCGGCATTAAATACTCGCGGCTCCATCCACAACCGGACGAGGTGCGCGGCGCTTTCGTGTCGGTGAGCGAACCGGCCGATTGGCACTCGGTTCTGGATCGCTGGTACGCGGACGACCTGCCGGGGCGATATCCGACGCCGGAACAACTCCGGGAGGAAAGCGAATGCACCGTGAAAGTCGTCAAGTGAACAACGAGTCCCGCCACGAACCCACCCTCTCTGCTCCCACGCCTGCGGCCGACGGTTGGTTCCTGACCGGCCCACCAGTCGCTACATTAGATGGGTCGGATCCCCGTCCGCAGTCTCTTCCTGGGCCTTTTCAGCCAAAGTTCGGGCATGTACTTCATCGAGAATCCGGTCCTGCAGCGAGAGCTTCTGGTCAACCTGCGGATGCGGCGGGCGTTCGTCCTGCTGTTCTTTTACGTCACGCTGCTCAGCGGCGTCGTCTACCTGGCATGGCCCCAGGAAAAGAAGATCGACATGACCAACCCCGAAGCCGCCAAGCGGCTGGTCAACCTGTTCTTCCTCGGCCAATACCTGATCGCCTCGCTCATGGCGCCGAGCTTCGCGGCGGGAGCCATCACGGGTGAAAAAGAGCGCAAGAGCTATGAGATGCTCTTGGCCAGCCCCTTGAAGCCCGGCGCGATCGTGCTGGGCAAGCTGCTGGCCTCGCTTTCGCACGTGGCCATTTTGATCTTTTCATCGCTGCCGATCGTCATGCTCTGCCTGCCGTTGGGCGGCGTCTCGCTGTATGAAGTGCTGGCCATTTACATGGCGCTGATCATTTCGGTCGCCACCTTCGGCATGATCAGCCTGGCGTGCAGCAGCTATTTTCGCCGCACGTCGGCCTCGTTGGTGGTTTCGTATCTGGCCATCCTGCCGTTGGCGCTGTTCGCGCTGATGTTCTGGCGGATGTTCGAGGGGGCGGGCGCGGCGTTTCGCCTGTTCGTGGCCGTCACGGTCTTTCCGGCGGCCTGCGCGGCGCTGTGCGGGGTGTTGTTCGTGGCCACTAGCCGCCGGCTGCTGCACCCGCCCGACGTGGGCAGCGAAGGCAAGGAAGTCGTCGACGAAGTGCAAGAGCTGCGGCAAGCGGTGGGACTGGTAATCCATCGCGATCAGTTCCCCGACCGCCTGTTTGCACCGGCCAAACGAACCACGCTGCTGGAAGACGGCGTCAATCCGATCTACGACAAAGAGATGCGCAGCGAGCTGTTCAGCCAGGGCACGCTGATGCTGCGGGTGGTCATCCAGGTGAGCATGTTTCTGGCCATTCCGCTGATGGCCGCCTGCCTGTATATCAAGCCGGAGCTGGCTCCTTGGTATATCAGCTACGTGGTGCTGTTCAACATGCTCGTCGGCCCGGTGTTTTCGGCCGGCAGCGTGACCAGCGAGCGCGAACGCGAGACGCTCGACCTGCTGCTGGTGACGATCATCTCGCCCTGGCAGATCATGTGGGGCAAGCTCGTCTCCGGGCTGCGCGTGTCGAGCGTGCTCACCTCGTTCTTGCTCTGGCCGCTGTTGTTGGCCTGCGTCATGGTCACCTATTATTGGAGCAACCTGCTGACCATCGTCGGCTATCTGCTGATCGTGGTGCTGGTCTGCTTCACCACGGCCGAGCTGGCCCTGTTCTGCTCGGTGATTTTTCGCAAGACGTCGGTCAGCATGATGACCGCCTACCTGCTCGTGATTGTGATGTTCACGGTGCCCGTGGCGGCGTCGCAGTTCGCGGAGCTGTTCTACGGCACGCACTGGGTGACGCAGCTCGTGAGGCAGCTTTCGTTCACGAGCCCGTTTTCCGCGGCGTTCAGCTTGCCGCTCGACTTGCAGATGCAAGACTCGACGCCGATTCGGGCGAATTGGCCGCTGTGGTTTTGCTTCGTCGGATTCTATCTGGCGCTCGACATCGGCCTGGTGGGCGCGATGATCTGGCTGTTCCGAGTGCGTTGGCGGGTTTCGCACTAGCTCGCCCGCGCAGCCGAATCGTAACGTGGGGCCAGCGGGCTTGCGAGCGCCGGCCCCCCCTACGCTCGATGCATTGCCGGTTCTGTTTGTCAAAGCCGATCAGAGTCTCGCCGGTGTGGGGCGCAAACGAATTCCCGCGCCCGCGGGCCTGTTCCAGGCAAGGCTCGCTTGTCGCGCCCTGCCGCTGGTTACTATAATCGCCCGCGGGGCCGCACTCCCGCCCGCGTTGTTTCTCCCCGTAAATAGAAAGGACCGTCATGGCCACCGCACCGACGACTGGAATCCACGAAGACATCACGCGTTGCATCGGCAACACTCCGCTGGTGCGGCTGGGAAAGATCGCCGAGGGATGCGGGGCCACCGTGGCCGCCAAAGTCGAGAACATGAACCCGCTGTGGAGCGTCAAAGATCGCATCGCGGTCTCCATGATCGAGGCCGCCGAACGCGACGGCAAGCTCTGCGGCGACACCGTGGTCATCGAGCCGACCAGCGGCAATACCGGCATCGGGCTGGCTTACGTCTGCGCCGCCCGCGGCTACAAGATCAAGGTCACCATGCCCGAAAGCATGAGCCTCGAGCGGCGGCGGATGCTCAAGGCCCTGGGCGCGGAGGTGATCCTCACGCCGGCGGCCGACGGCATGCCCGGCGCCGTTCGCAAGGCCGAAGAGATTCTGGCCGAGAACAAGAACCACTTCATGCCGCAGCAGTTCAACAACCCGGCCAACCCGGAGGTCCATCGCCGCACCACGGCCGAAGAGTTGTGGCGCGACACGAACGGCGAGATCGACCTTTTCGTTTCCGGCGTCGGCACGGGCGGCACGATCACCGGCGTGGGCGAAGCGATCAAGAAGCGCAAGCCCTCGCTGCACGTGGTGGCGGTCGAGCCGGTCAATAGTCCGGTCATCACGCAGAAGCGTGCCGGCCAGCCGCTGAAGCCGGGCAGGCACACCATTCAGGGAATTGGGGCCGGCTTCATTCCCAACGTGCTCAACGTCGACGTCATCGACGAGGTGGTGCAAGTGGCCGACGACGACGCGGCCGAGACCGCCCGCAGCCTGGCCCGGCTGGAGGGCCTGATGTGCGGCATCAGCTCCGGCGCCGCCGCCTGGGCCGCGCTGAAGCTGGCCCGACAGCCGGAGCACAAGGGCAAGTTGATCGTGGTCGTGCTGCCCGATATCGGCGAGCGGTATCTCTCGACGAAGCTCTACCCGGAGTAATTGCTCTCAGCCACGTCGTCCGAGCCAGTAGTTCGGCTCACGGCTCGTATGAGCGACGGCCACCACCAGAATTTCATCATCAAAACCTCGAACACGACGGCGTACCGAAAATGCTTCAATAATGCGCGACGGTACGGTGAGTCGGGCAGGGTTTCCAGCTTGCCAAACCGAAGCGGCTGATCAAGTACCTTTTCCAGCGTGCTTTCGAGATCGTTTAGAAAGCGACCGCCACGCCCGGCGGACTGCTCGTTGAGATAACGGCGCGCCGACTCGATTTCTTGCTCGGCTTCCGCCAGAATATTCAGTTTCACGCCGAACTCTCGCTCGCTTGTCGAGCTTTGAGCTCAGCCAGCAACTCAGCCACCGGCCGAGCGGTCGTCGTGCCGGAATGGTAAGCCGCCGAGCGGCGCTCGAGTTCCGACAATAACGCGTCGCCTGATATTCCGTCGCCGGGCACTTCCGCCCCGCTCGTCAATGCGTCGCCGCCGCTCAAGCTGCGCTCGAGGACCGTTACAACATAGGCTCGATCTTCGGCCGGCAACGCCATTGCCTGCGCCAAAACCTCTTCGCGATGAGACATGCACGTTTTCCCTACGGAATGAACCTGTGACAACCTCATTTTCGCACGTTCGCAAGCTGGAGTCGAGGGGACGAGTCGCCGGGTAGCGGGTCAGTTTGCTTGGGCGGGTAGGCATGGTCTAATTATGCCTGAGACCCGATAGCAGGTCAAAGGAGGATTTCAGGCATGGCCGACGAGAAACAACCCCAGCCGCCACTGACCCTAAAGGTTCTGTTCTGGATTTTCTTGCTCACCTTCTTCGGGGGCGGCGTGATCCTATTCGCCAACCCCTTCGGTCACTTTCTGCCGGAAGCTGCCTTTGCAATCATCGCCTTGGCCATCATGGCCGAATTCGCGTTGCTATTTGTAGTCGGGGCTTTCGTCCGTGTGATCGGCTGGCATCGAGCCATCCGCGCAGCGGCAGAAAAATCTAGGAATTCAAAATGACCCACCACGCGTCGCCGGATCCACCGACCGGGTCAACCGCCTACCCCGAACAAGTTATTTCTTTGCGACCTCAACCGCCTCGATCGTCAGCGGCAGCGTCTCGATCCATTGCAGACCCTGATTGTTGAACTGCAGGTTCGCTTGCAGTCGCAGCTCATGCCGGCCGGGCGTGGCGTTGGGGGCAGCCGCGATGACAAGTTGGCCGGCGTTCTGGTTGGCGGCAAGCGTCAACTGCGGGATGTTCAGGCCGCCCACGCCGCCGGGCAACTGCACGTTGAACTGCACCTGGTTGGTAAAACCGTAAAGCCGGTTGATCGTGATCGGCAACTCCAGCTTCGCGCCTTGCTTCAACGTCGCGTTCGGCGGCAACGTGATCGTGACCGGCGACGGAGTGATCTTGATCGTGACGGGCGTCGAGGGATAGCCGACGTTGATGTTGCGCGGGTTCGCCAGATTGCGGGCGTTATTGGCGGCCTGCACCGCGACCTGCCGCGCCTGCTCGGCTGACTTCACCTTGGCGTCGGCTTCCACGGCCGCCTTGTCGGCCGCGACTTTCGCATCGGCGGCGTCTTTGGCTTTGGCCGCCGCGTCGGTGGCCGTTTTCTCCGCCGAAGCTTGGGCCTCGGCCGCTTTTTTCGCCATTTCGTCAGCGGCCTTCACATTCTTCTCGGCCGCATCGAGCGCGCCTGCCCGCGATTTACTTTCCTTGTCTTTGTCGAGTGCCGCTTGGGCCTGTGCCAGCGCCTGTTGCGCGGTCTTCAGCTTGGCCTCGGCGGCCGCGGCGTTGCTCTTGGCCGTTTGCAGCGCCTGCTGCATCCGCTTCATCTCGGCGTCGGCCTGCTGAGCGGATTGCGTGGCGGAGTTCTTGTTGTTGTTGGCCGCTTTCAAGGCGGCTTGCCGCTCGGCCAGAATCTTTTCGACGTCGGCCTGACGCTTGGCGGCGGCTTCGGCCGCTTCGGGATTGTGCCGGTAGCTGTATTGCGTCGTGCCCAGGAGATGGAAACTGAACGTTCCCGGCGGCGCGTTGGTTTGCAGGTTGAGCGTAAACTTCGTTTCGCCTTGCCCGGCGTTCATTTGTTGATTGGCCGGCTGGATGTTCGGCGGCAAGCCCACCGCCGAGAGCGTCACGTTGCCCTTGAAGTCGCCGTGCTGAGTCATGCTGACGGGGATTTCGATCTTGCCGGCGCGGCTCATCTCCAGCACGCTGCCGGCGGCTTGCAATGTAACGGGCGCCGGTTCGCTCTCGCTGACCGCCAACACGAGCTCGCCCGACAGACGCGAGCGGGCATTGAACTGGCCCGGCTGCCCCGCCCAGACGATCGACGCGGCACGGGCGGCGTGCGTCACGTCGCTCGTGCCGATCTTAGCCTTGCCCACGACGCGAAACGGCGCCACGGTCGCGGCCGCATTGTCGGCCGCCATGAGGATCAGCGCGGCCGCGCTGCGGCCGGGACCAATCGTGACCGGCGCCGCGGTTACGCCCGGCGGCAAACCTTCGGCCGTGACGACGATCTCGCCGTCGAACCCGTCGCGGCGGAAGGCCACGATCTCGATTGCATCGCTGCCGCCTTTGCGAAGGTAAGGCGACCAGACAAGCGACTGCTGCTGGTTGGGCTGCGAGCCGGGAAACTTGGCCAGCGCCGCCAGGCGGAAGTCGGGCCGCTCGAGCCGCACCGCCAAGCGATAGACGAACCGCGGATCGCCGCGCGAGCTGGAGTAAAGGTCGCGCAGCAAAATGCGATAGCTACCGTCGTCGGGCGCCGTGAAGCGAAAACTGGGATCGTCGTGCGTGGTGGCGAAGTCGAACCCGCCGGAGTTGAGCATGTTGTCGTCGGCCTGTTGCAGCTCCTTGACCTGCGGTTTGCCATCTTTATCGACGGTCACTTGCTCGACCATCAGATACGGGTCGGTCGATTCGCCCAGCCGTTGCGACACCACCTCGATCACGTAAGCATCGCTCTTCTTGGCGTCGAATGTGAACCAGTCGTGATCGCCCACAGGGTAAAACTGGCCGACCACCTCGCACGGCGGCGCTATTATCTGGGCCTTGGCCGCACTATTGTTCGGTTCCTTCTCCGGAACGACCGGTGCCGTAGCCAGGCTGACCAGCACGGGATTCGAGAGACCTTGCGGAGAGGGAAGGCGGTACAAAATGGCATCGATGCCCGAAGCGGCCGGCTCAATCAGCGTGCCGGCCGGCAAGCGGTCGGCTTCCGCCGCCTTCGGCAGCGCGATGGAGGCATTGACGACGTCCAGCGGCTGCCCGTCGATCATCATCCCCGGCACCGCCTGGCCGCCGGGCAGGTTGCGGCCATAAATCTGATATGCCTGGTTTGTGCCCGGCAGGCCGGCGGGCGGAAACACGAAATCGACGTGCGGCCCGGTGTTGAGGGCCAGGCGGTAGAAGTAGTCCGGTCCGCCTCCGTAGATGAAGTCGTGGACTTCAACGACATACAGGCCGTCGGCGGGCACAGTGAAGTCGAGGAGCGTGTCGCGGTGGCTGCCGTCGTGGGCGCTGGCCAGCTCGTTGCCGCGAGCGTCGTAAAGCACCAGCATCGGGTCGAGCCGCGAGTCGATGCGGCGGGCCTGGCAATCAATCAACAATCGCTGGCCTTTCTTGGCGGGGAACTGAAAGAAGTCCTGATCGGCCCCGCCCGACACGCCGTTGACCACGCCGCCCAGCGGCACCTCGTTGGCCTGATCGACGCGCGAGTTCGGCTCGGTTTCATTCACTTCGGTCTGCGTATCGACGACGAAGTAGCGCGGGTTCGAGACGCCGTATTTGCCCGCCGCGCGAACTTCGTACATGCCCGGCGGCACGTCGGCGGCGATCGACACGGTGAACTTGCCGTCGGCCGGCCGCGGCTGTGGATCGAACTCGGTCGGCTCCAGGATGACCTGCTTGGCCGTGATGCCGGAATGCGTGAAGACAAGCCGGTCCGCGCCGTCGAGATCGGTGCCGGTGAGCGTGACCTCGATCGTCGAGCCTTGCTTGCCGCCGGGCGGAAAGGCGGAGTTCAGCCGGGCCACCGGCAGTTGTGCCGAGGCCGCGTGAGTCCAAAACGCCGCTGCGACCGTGCAAACCCGTAGGGTGCGACCAGCGAGCTTGCGAGCGCCGGCCCACCCTACATTTTGCTTCTCCATCATCTTGCCCCCCGCATCTAATGATTGAACAAAAACTCTTTGGTATTGATCAACGCCCAAAGAATGTCCTCGTAAGCCTGTTGCTTGTTCTCGTGCCGGGCCAAATAGTCGATCGTCAACGAAAGCTCGCCCTTGTCGGGCTGGCGGGCGTAGGCCCAGGCATACAACTCGCGAATCTTGTCGGCGTCGCTACGGTCTTTGTCGCGGGCCAGCTTGGCCGCCCGGCCGTCGCCGGCTTGCAGCTTGCCTTGCACCTCGTTGGAGTTCAACAAGTGCAGGCTCTGAGCCAGGTTCGCTTCTTGCGACCGCTCGCACTCGCAGGGGCTGGTGGCCTGCGGCCGGCCGAACACCGTCAGAAAATAATTCTGCACGCCGCTGTCGGGCAACTGCACCGCCCGCGTGCCCGACGGCAGGCCGCTAAAATTCGTCGCCGTCGCCGTCACCTGATTCAAAGCGTCGTACAGCACTTCGGCGTTGAGTCGCTTCGGATGGTAATACGAAAAGTTCTGTTTGTCGGCGGCGTTGAACTCGTTCGGCTCCGAGCTGAGTTGATAGCTGCTCGATCGGCAGATCGTGCGGATCAGCTCCTTCATGTCGAAGCGGCTGTCGATGAAATGCCGGGCCAATGCCTGCAACAATTCGGGATTCGACGCAGGATTGGTCACGCGCATGTCGTCTTCCGGCTCGACGATGCCGCGGCCCATGAAGTGTTTCCAGTAACGGTTCACCAAGGCCGGCGCGAAGAAGGGGTTGTCGGCGGAGGCCATCCAATCCACCAATGCCTGCCGCGGATCGTGCTCGGGCTCGATCTCCACCGGTCCGCTTCCCAGGCCGGCGGGCTTGAGGTTTTCGCCCGTGCGAGGGTTGCGGGCAACGGCTTCCCCGCGGTTGTGAAAGATCCGCTGCTCGTCGCGGGGCTGCAGGCCGTTGATGCCGTTCTTGCGGCCCACGCGCGAGAAGAACGCCGAGAACGAGTAATAATCGTGCTGGCTCCAACGCTCGAAGGGATGATGATGGCAACGGGCACACTGAATCCGCAGGCCGAGGAAAAGCTGGGCCGTGTCTTCAAGCTGCTGCTCGGAGGTCTGCACGGCCCGGTACCAGGCGACCGGCGGGTTCTGCCCCATCTCGCCCGACGCTCCAACAATGTCGCGGACGAACTGGTCGTAGGGCTTGTTGGTCAGAATGCCGCGGCGAATCCAATCGTGGAAGGCGTAGGTGCCGCGGGTGTAGTTCTGGTTCACCCGCTGGTTTCGCAGGATGACGCTCCACTTGTTGGCGAAGTAATCGGCGTAACCGGCGCTATCAAGCAGGAGGTCGATCAGCTTGTCCCGCTTTTGCGAATCGGTGTCGGCCGTGAACGCCAGGGCTTCATCGGCCGCGGGGATCCGCCCGGCGATGTCGAGCGTGGCACGCCGCACGAAGGTGGCGTCGTCGCAAACGGGCGACGGCGGAATGCCGAGTGCCTTGAGCTTCGCGAAGACCAGCTCGTCGATAAAGTTGCGGCGCGGCGGCAGGCTGCCGTCGGCCACCTCGATGCCCAGCGGCAGCGTGGCGCGAAACACGCTCACCTGCCCCTGAAAGCGGGCCATCACGGCCACGTCGCCGGTCAGGTCGAACGTGTGAACCAGCCCGGCCGGCGACACTTCGGCCATCTCGCCGTCGTTCGATTCATACTGAGCGATGTGCGTCACGTCTTCGGTCGAGCCGTCGCTGTAATAAGCCAACACGGCCAGTTGCCGCCGGCTGTCGCGGTCCATCGCCCGCGTGTCGGGGAAGACTTCGATGCGCTCGACCACGGGATCGTCGGGCTTGCCATAGGGCATCCCTTGCTCGAGCCAGCGGACGATTTGCCCGTATTCATAGCTCTCTTTTTCCAGGCGATGCCCGCCGCCGTGCGCGACGGTGTTGGTGGCTTTCAACAGCAACAGGCTTTGGTCGGGCGCGCTGGGGAACAGCCGTCGGCCGCGGGCCTCTTTGACGAGAAACTCGTAGTCGTCGCTGGGATAGAAACCGAGCAGCGAAAGACGAAAGCCGTTCTGGCCAGTGGACTTGCCGTGACAGCCGCCCGCATTGCAACCGTTCTTGGTGAAGATCGGTACGATCTGGTTGGGAAAGTTGATTGGGCGGGGCGTATTGAAGTTCTTGACGGTCAGTTCGGTTACCGCCTGCATGCCACCTTCCGACTTGGCCGTGATCTTGACGACACCGTCGGCCAGCGGCGTCACCAGGCCGGTCGGGCTGATGGCCACAATGCCCCCGGGCGAGGCCTGCCAGGTGATCGTGGGCGTCAGATCGCGCACCTGGCCGCTGGAATACATGCCGTCGACGAGCAGTTGCTTGCGTGCGTCCGGCCCATCGAGCGGCGGCTGGCCGATCTTGGCGAACTCGGCGCTGGCAAGGCGACCGGGATCGCCGAGGCCCGGCGTTTTCGCCGCCCTGGCCGGGGCCGAACTATACCCGAATGCGACCAGAAGAACGACCGCCGTCACCGCCATTGGCCTGCGTTGCATTCTCGCCACTCCCTCGCGATTTACCATGAAAAGAATCTCGCCGTACGGCTCGATGACCGCCGTTGCGGCGACGTTTCATGATTTTCTCACGATGGACAGATAAGTGCAAGTTGATCGGTGGCCCCGCCCTACGGACGGACCACCGCCGATGTTCGCGACAAGACGGGCGGTGCGTCCTCGTCCATGCCCGTTGCGTCGTCGATCGGCGGGGCCTTCGGCATCTCGTTGGGAACATACGGCGATTCGGGCAGCGATTCGTCGGTCGCTGGCAGGGGGATCGCGCCGCCAATGACGCGCGGCGGCGTGATGGTGGGTAGAGCGGGCAGCAAGGCCGAACTGCTCGGGCAGGGGCATTGCACGCCCTGGCAGATCGGGCAGGACCGCTTGTTGAATAGCGCTTCACCAAAGGTCCGCGTGGCCACATACACACGGTCGCCCGGCATGATTTGATAGTTGGTGGTGGTGTCGCCCAATTGCACGATGTGGCGGTAGCAAACCGGCAGCACCGTGCGGCAGCCACTGGGCTCGGTGGGCCGGCTCAGAATGATGTTGCACGGCGAGGCCTTGTCGCTCAAACCGCCGGCCGCCAGAAGCGCGTCGAGCACCGTCTCGCGACCGATCAACGGGAACGAGCCGGGCGAGTTCACCTCGCCCAGCACGTAGTAGACCGCGCTCTGGGGATTCACCAGTCGCACGTTGACGCCTGGGGCGGCGCCTGGCTCCACGCCCCGCACCGCGGCGGCGACGTCGGCTTCGACTTGCTCGATGGTTTTGCCGGCCACAATGATGCGGCCGAAACGACCCAGGTCGATGGTGCCGTCGGCCAGAATCGTCTGGTCGGCCGGAAAGCGGACCGGTGAGTCGAGCGCCGTCGGGTCAACGACGAGCACATCACCGGGCTGGAGGACGTAGTCCGGCAGAAGGGTCTTTTCCAGTTCGCGCGGCACCGGCAGTTGGCGGGGTACGCTTCGCCGCACGAGTTTCGTCGACTTCAGCAGGTAGTCGCCGGTGGGAAATAGGGTGAAGGTGCCGCCGGACGACGAGCAGCCGGCCAGCAGCGAGACGGCCAAGACCAGGGCACTTGTTGGGGCAACTTGGTGACGCGCCGTATTCATGGCCGGGCCTCCCTAGCAAGGAATCTAGTATTTTCCGAATAAAACGCGGTTTCAATGCCACCGTCCTACGCCGTACCTTGCGCACTATCGGCAGAATCGCTACCACCCACAAATCAGAACCGGCCGAATGCGGCCGCGAAGCGAAATTCGGGTTCCGGAGGTAACGGTTGCGCCGACTTTGCGGGCAGGAACGACTTTGGCCGTACAGCGAGCGGAATGACGGCTGAACTACCAGCGAGTGTTGCCGGGACAAAAAGAGGCTATCTCAAAACTCCCGCGGTGGGGCGGCCTTTCCAGGCGGTCTTGAACAAACGGCAGCCCAATGGGGGATAGCTGTGTGCGGCAAACGGCAGTCAGATTGCCTATCGGAACACGAATGACCTTCAGAGGTCCGCTTGGTATGCCAGTTGCTTGCCAGAGAAAGAGGGCGTATGGAGGGAAAAATGATTACCGAGCGGAGATTCGATAGTAATCACGAGTCCGAGTGGCGGGTTTCCGACGAGGCATGGCAGCGGGTCTACCCGATTCTGTTGGAGGACAGCCCGTTGCGAAAAGGTCCGGGCCGCAAGCCGGCCGATTGGCGACAAGTGCTCAACGGCATCGTTTACCGCCTGCGGACCGGCTGCCACTGGAACAAACTGCCCAAAGAGTTCGGCGACGACAGCACTATCCACCGCTGGTATCAGCGATGGAGCAAGAACGGCGTGTTGTCGCGGGTGCTGTCGGAATTGCGGGGCGAATGGCAAGATGCCCCTGAGCTTGAGCCACGCATGACGGCCGCGCCGGAGCTTGACACAGAAGCGCACGTTGGCAGTCGCTGACGTGCCTGTAATGCTCTAATGCTCTGAAGCAGTGACGGTGGCTGGGAGTACCATCATAAACATCGCACCTCCCGTCGGCCGATTCTCAGCGGAGATCCAGCCCCGGTGATTGCGGACGATGCGCCATGCTTTGGCCAGCCCCATGCCCAAGCGTCGCCCGGCCGGGCGTCCGCAATAGAAGGGATCGAAAAGATGTTCCTGGGCATCGGCCGCGATGCCGCCCCCGTCGTCGGCGACCGTGATGGCGATGCGATCTTCACCTGGAATGTTGGCAGCAGGCAGACGCTCGACGCTCACACTCACGCATCCGCCGCGATCGACGGCATCCAACGCGTTCTGGCAAAGCGCTTGCACGGCCACGGCCAACTGGTTCGCGTCGGCCGATAGGGTGAACGGTTGCGAGCACGTCTGCAGCTCTAGGCGGACCTGCTTTTCACGGGCCTTGCCGGCAAGTTCCGCCACAACGTTCTCCGCGACCGTCGCCATGTCGCAATCAGCAAGCCGCGGGGCAGGCGGCCGGGCAAAAAGCATCATGTCGGCGATCATCTCATACACGCGCATGGCCTGCGCTTGGATGACCGCCAGTTCGCGTCGCCGCTGCGGATCCGTCTCGCCGTCGAGCAGCAATTGTGCCCGGCCGGCGATGACGGCGATCGGGTTGTTGATCTCGTGGCCCGCCCCGGCCGCAAATTCAGCCATCGCTTCCAGCTTGGCAGCCGTCAGGCGCTCGTCGAATTCGCTCATGGCGATTACGGGCCGATGAAGCCATCCGCCTAGCGGACCGTCGTGGCGGTTTCCATTTCCAGCAGCATGCACATGCGGTCGATCAGGGCTTCCACCTCGAACGGCTTGTGCAAGAAGTCGTTGGCGCCCGAAGCCCGCAGGTCGTCGATCTTGTCTTCCTCGACCATGCCCGAAATGCAGATGATCCGCACCTCGTCCATGGTGCTGTCGCTGCGGACCCGCTGGCAAACCTCTTTGCCGTTGATGTCGGGCAGCATGACGTCGAGCACGATCAGGTCGGGGCGATATTCCTTGACCATCATGCCGGCGTCGAAGCCGTTGTTGGCCGTGCGGACCTCGAAGCGGCCGTCGCGTTCCAGTACGTCGGTGATCAGCTCGACCAGTTCCTGGTCGTCATCGACGAGCAGCACCTTGCGTTTGCCGCTTTCCAGCGCGTCGGTGGGAATGCCGTTGTCGCGCATGAAGTGAAAGAGCTGTTCCCGCGGAATTCGCCGAAAACGGCTGCCCGGCACGCGGAAACCCTTGAGTTGTCCCGAATCAAAACACCGAATAATCGTTTGCTGGCTGACCTTGCAAATCTTGGCCGCCTCGCCCGTAGTGAACACAGTTTTCATAATTCGCTAAACCACCCTTCTCCTAGCCGATGGTGAGGCTAGTCTCAGCGGGACCTCCGGCCGGCCTGCCAACGCGACAGACAGCGGGAAGTTCCTATCCTCCGTGTGACGCCAAAACGCAACTTAGCCCTTAGCTCGCTGTGTCCGTAAACCGTTTACAACCCAGCGCTTCCGCATTCGGCAGTTTCCGCGATTCTTTCCAGGCTTACCGAACTTGCCCACCGCGCGGGAATTATAGCTAGCTTGGGCAACGAGTCAATACTGATATTATTCGCGCAAACCACGAAACCGTAAGGACTTGCGGGATTATCTCTCAAACCAGCCAATAAAAAGGGCTTGGGCGTGAACTGCCTGGGCCGACGTTGCGGCTTGGCGGGGCGGCACTTCGCCCGACTTTGCCCGCCAAAATCTTCGTCCAGCGCGACACAGGCGGGTCGGAGGGACAATCCATTGAATTGCCGCTCGCCTCTGGCGACGCCATGTTCGCAGACGGGGGATGGTTTACTCGGGCCGTTTTGCCCGTCATCATAGTTAGCGGTAGCCGGCGGCCGACCGAACGCGCCGCCCCCGGATTTTTTTTCGCCCGACCCCATCCGCCTTGCGCGGATTGGTGAAGGAGATGGTGAGCTAACATGGGGCCGCGGAAGCATCCCAAGGCCCCATCCAGCTCGCCTGAATCGTGAATTCCGCACCGTAGCCCCGAAGGGGCGCGATTCGATAGCCCAGGGCGCAGCGCAGCGGGACCCTGGGTGAATAGATAGGATGAACCAAAGTGGCCCCGATGGGGCGTGACTCCGAGAGGATTCGCTATGAGCAACGTCATTCACGCCATTTATGAACAAGGCGTATTTCGCCCAGTCGGTCCGGTTGACCTGCCCGAACGCACCCGCGTTGAATTCGAGCCGCGCGTCGTGCCCGATGAATCTGCCGCTCCGTCCTTCTGGAAATCGCCATCGCTTGACGAGCTGGCGGCCCAGCAGGGAGTTTCGCCGGTCTCGGAACTCGATGAGTTGAGCGACCTGTGGCCGGCCGACGATGATCCCGACGAACTGTTGGAGCACATTCAACGCGAACGCGCGGCGCGGCGCAGTCTCGTGCCGGAGAAGCCCGAGTGATGAGCGTCGTGCTGCTCGATACGAATGTCGCCAGCAAAAACCAGCCACGGATTAAACACCGATGAAACACGGATTTGTGTTCTATCCGTGTTTCATCCGTGTTCCATCCGTGGCCCCATTTTCTGTTCTTCGTGCTCTTTGTGTTCTTTGTGGTAGTGGTTGCCTGAATGAACCAGCCGCTTGCTGACTCGCCGCTTGCTTTGCCCGACGCGGACACGCCGCGCGACGACTTCGACGAAACGCTCGGCCACGCCATCGACGCCGGCCGGCTCGACGCTTCTCTGGCCGCCGATCCAAAACTCGCCGGCGCCTTCGCGGCCGATCAGAGGCTCGAATCGCTGTTCGCCCTGATGCGCGGCGAACTCCCTCTCCCGCCGGGAGAGGGTTGGGGTGAGGGCCGCGAAGACGAACCCGCCCCCACGCAACTCGGCCGCTACCAGAAACAGTCCACCCTCGGCGCCGGCGCCTTCGGCAATGTCTACCTGGCCCGCTACCCCGATCTGAACCGCGACGTAGCGATCAAAGTCTCGCGCGTCGGCACCTTCACCACGGCCGGCGCGCTCGACAAGTTCCGCACCGAGGCCCGCCACGCCGCCAGTCTTAATCATCCGCAGATCGTCACCATCCATGACGTCGGTCGCGAAAACAATCGGCTTTACATCGTCATGGAGTACGTGCCCGGCCAAACGCTGGCGGAACTTATCGACGGCGGCCCCGTCGCGCCCGGCCGCGCCGCGGAGCTACTGGAAATGGTGGCCGACGCCTTGCGCCACGCCCACAAGCTCGGCTTCGTTCATCGCGACCTGAAGCCGGCCAACATCCTGCTCGACGAACAGGGCCGGCCGCACGTGGCCGACTTCGGCCTGTTGGTGAGCGAGGAAACGCAGCGCGCTGGCGGGGCACGTCGCCGGCACGCCCGCCTTCATGAGCGCCAATCACGGGTCATGCCATGCGGCCGCGTGATCAAGGCTTCCTACGGATCCCGAGAGTGTGACAGGGGCTATACCACCGATGGACTACGGCCGTGATCTGGTATATTCTCGGTCAGTCATTCTCCGTCACCGTCGGATGGGATCGCAACCAGGGCGGACGCCGAAGCGCCATGCACAGTGAGAATAATCCAAATGCCATCTACTTTCACTTGGCTTGACTATTCGGAATCTGAGCGTCGCAAAATGCTCGACGTCATCGAGCTTTTCGGCGAACGCGCGACGAGGGACGAGCTTGGTTTGGGCGGGGTCCGTGACGCATTCGCGGATTTACTGTTTCCGGGCACCAGCACGATCCAGACGCGCGCGAAATACTTCCTGTTCGTGCCCTGGATCTACCTGACACTCGAAGAAAAGCAGGTCGCACCCGACCGCGTCGAGCATCGTGCCCGAAAGCTTGAAGTGGAGTTGATGAACGTCATCGCCTCGTCGGGTGATTCAAGCGGCTTGATTGGCAAGCGGGCCAGGGAAAACGTGCGGCGACTCGCAAGCAGCGTCTATTGGCTTGGGCTCGAAACATGGGGAATTCGCCTTTTCCCTGGCTCAGAAGACCAATACCACCGTTCGCTCAAGCTGTTCTATGCGCGCCGACAGGGCCGACCATCGCGGCAGGACTTTGGCGGAGAAACTCCACCCGATCCCGACATTTGCAACTGGCACGGCGGCATCCCCGCGGCGCCCCCAAGTTTTCCGCAAGGCATTACCTTTGACCTCTCGCAGCCCGAGGCCGAGTATCTTCGTGAACGGGTCCTGGCGAATTGCCCGCGATCCTTCCTGGCACACATCCTTCGCACGCGGATTTCGGTAGGCGAAGTCGATGCCTGCTGGGACCTTGCGCACGACGTGCCGGACGTGTTCACTGAACAGTTGACGCATGGGCGAAATTTTTCAGAGATCATGTGGGGCGCCCAACTGCTTTACAACCTGATGCTGGCCGAACTTCGACCGTGGCCGGAGCAAATCGATGAATACCGCGAGGCTCTCACCGAGTGGTGGGAACTCCTGACTCGGCGCCGTGATGACCTAAGAAACTGGGATCGCCGGCGGTTTTGGCAAATTGTTCGCGGCGCGAATCCACAAGTGAGCTTCCCTGCGCAGGCGTTCGTCAATCAGTGGATCAATGCCGTTTTGGTGACGGCCAACGTCGCAGGAATTGTCGACGGCCAGGCGACCCGCGCTCTTATCGACCGCCGTGAGTATGCGCTCAAACGCGGACAATCGCGCCTGAAAAACAGGAGAGCGCTGGAGCTGTGGAACGGCGCCGCGGGAGCCGGGCAAATGGATCTTCGCTGGAACGCCGCCAAGTCGATCGTGTCGGATATACTGCCGAGTTTGGGAAACTAGGCAATGCTTGAGCCTCATAGCCGGAAGCTACTGCTGGAAACCCTCGCTCCTCCGCCCGAGCACAGGCTCGATTGGGCAGTCGGAACGACGTATTCGCTGGACTTGATCGCTCTTTTGGCCGCTCCTGTGGCGTTCGCCTTTTCCGACTGGCAGGACCGACAGGGGAACCCAGTCCTGGAACCGCTCTCGCTCTTGAAGGCAACTCGCCAATATGCGCACCGCATTCTGCTGTTCTGCCAAGCGGGACGCATTCATGTGCCGCGCAGCTACCAGCCGCTGCTGGTGAACCTCGAGGGCTCGATCGCGGAGGCGCTTGCGCCTCGCGGCGGAAGCTTCCATCCAAAGATTTGGTTTCTGCGGTACTTGGGCCCGGATGCGACCGTGACGTACCGAATGCTTTGTTTAAGCCGCAACATGACCTTCGATCGCTCGTGGGACACGATGCTATGCATGGAAGGCCCGCTTTGCGACCGATCCAACGCATTCGCGCGCAATCATCCGCTGGGCCAGTTCGTCGAAAGCCTACCCAAAATGTCGCGGCGCAGCCTGGCCTCCGAATGGCGAAAGCGGATCGAACAACTTGCCCACGAGCTGCGGCGCGTCGATTTTAGCCTGCCAGAGCAATTCGAGGACGTTCGTTATTGGCCGATCGGTCTGGGCGAAACCGATGACTGGCCGTTCGACGACCGGATCGACAGGATGCTCGTGATCTCACCGTTCGTCGATGCCGGATTCGTCAACAGGATCGCGCCGTATTCGGCGCCGCTTGAATTAGTGTCCAGGGCCGAAACCCTCGATTGCTTGCCGTCGGCGGAGCTTGCTCGATTTGAGCGGGTTTGGGTCCTCGACGAGACCGCCCAGCCGGAGCAGGAAGACGCCGCCACCGCTCTCAATTTCCAAGGCTCCGAATCGAAAAATGCCTCCGACTCTCGGCACGGCGATGAAATGGCCGGTCCGGCGTTGCTCGGTCTGCACGCCAAGTGCTACATAGCCGACGCCGGCTGGAACAGCCGCATCTGGACCGGTTCGGCGAACGCCACGGGCGTGGCGTTCGCGAGCAATGTCGAGTTTCTGGTCGAGTTGCGCGGCAAAAAGAGCCGCTATGGCATCGCGACGATCATGGGCCGGTCCGGTGATGACGAAGACAAACACATTGCCTGCTTGCGTGACTTGCTAAGGCCGTTCGTCGAACACCCGGAAACAACAGTGCTTCCGTCCGATCAGTTGCTATTCGACCGGCAAGCGGACGAATTGGCGAAGCAGATCGCGATGCGCGCCGCCGTGGCGGATTGTGAAAAATGTGATGAGAACCATTATGCGTTGGTTGTGCGTCCCACAAAGTCGGGCCGCGTATCACCACCGACCGGCTCGACGTTGCGAGTTTGGCCGATCAGTCTCGGACCAAGCCAGAGCACGGCAATCTCCTTTGATCACGACGTATGGTGCCGCTTTGTGCCCGTTTCGTTAATCGGCCTAACTTCATTCTTCGCCTGGGAGCTTGTCTCCGCGGACGGCCAATTCTCCCACCAGTTTGTACTTTACCTTCCACTGGTGAACGCGCCTGCTGACCGTTCCGAGTGCGTCCTGCGGCATCTCTTGGTCGATCGCCAAAGCGTGCTGCGTTTTCTCCTCCTGCTTCTGATTGATCCGGATGAGGCCAACTTTGCCAGCCTGTTCGCGGCAGCCTCGGAGAACGCCGCCAACGGTGTCTTCGGCGATTCACTCGTCGCCTCGCTGCTGGAATCGCTGCTGCAAGCGCTCGACCGTCGTCCAGACCAGATCGACGAGGTGGAGCATCTCGTTCTGGATTTGGAAAAATCCCCGGAGGGGCGACGACTTTTGCCGGAAGGCTTCCATGAAGTCTGGAGGCCGATTATCGACGCGCGCCGCAAGCACCGCTCGAAAGCCTCGAAAAAGTGACCGAGGAACAACTACCATGCCGAGCAAACCAAGCGCCTCTCGCCCGACGACCGCTGCCATTCTTGCGCAGTTGAAGGACTTTCAACGCGAAACCGTCGAGCACGTATTTCGGCGACTCTATACTGACGCCGACCACGCGCGTCGTTTCCTTGTCGCTGACGAGGTTGGATTGGGGAAAACGCTCGTGGCGCGGGGCGTCATCGCCAAGGCCATCGACCACCTTTGGGACCGCACGCAGCGGATCGACGTGGTTTACGTCTGCTCGAACACAGACATTGCACGGCAAAACATCAATCGATTGAACGTCACGGGCCAGAAAGACTTCTGCCTGGCCTCGCGCATCACCCTTCTTCCGTTGACTTTGGCAAACATGCGGCTGCGTCGGCTGAATTTCGTCTCCTTCACGCCCGGCACGTCGTTTGAGTTGAGCCACGGGGCCGGTCAATCGCTGGAACGGGTCCTGATCTATTGGCTGATCGCCAACGAACATGATGTCTCACGGACCAGGGCGACCCGTTTGTTCGAGGCGAATGCCGGCACGGATTCCTTTCGCAACCAAGTGGACTGCTTTCCCACAGCACATCCGTCGCCTCACCCAAAAATTGCGAAGATGTTTTGGGAGCGATTGAGCAATACGGATTTGTTGCGCAAGTTCGACGAACTCTGCGGCGCAATGCCCCGGGCCGGAATGACCGTGCCGCCTGAGCTGCACCGTGACCGCAACCGGCTCATTGGCGAGCTACGCAGGCTTCTGGCCGAATCGTGCCTGAATTGGCTCGAGCCGGACCTGATTATTCTCGACGAGTTTCAGCGATTCAAGCATTTGCTCGAGTCCGACGTGGAAGAGCCGACCGAGGCGGCGCAGCTTGCGCACCACCTGTTCAATTATCAGCAGTCGCAAACCGATTCTTCGCTGGCCGCGCGCGTGCTACTCCTGTCGGCAACGCCGTACAAAATGTATACGCTCGCGCGGGAAAAAGACCAGGACGACCATTACGCCGATTTTGAACGCACGCTTCACTTTTTGATGCCGTCGCCATCCTCCAGGGACCACGTCGCCGGATTGATTCGGCGATATCGCGAGCATCTTTTCGACGTCGCGGTAGGCGGAAATGAGCAACTGCTCGGCGTAAAGCGCGAGCTCGAGGTGGCGTTGCGACAAGTGATGGTCCGCACGGAACGGCTGGCACTGACGCCCGACCGCAACGGCATGCTGGCCGACGTGAAGCAGATGCGGCCACAACTGATGGAAAGCGACGTCGAACAGTACCTGGTTTTGCAACGCGTGGCCCGCAGTCTCGAAAGTGATGACGTGCTCGAATACTGGAAGTCCGCGCCGTACCTACTGAACTTCATGGATGAGTACCAACTTAAGCGAACGCTGCGCGACGAATTGGCGTCGGAGCGGCAAGCATCCAAATTCGTCGACGCCATGCGCGGAGCCAAGGCCGGACTCCTTCGTCCGGAAGTCATTGAGGCGTATGGCAAACTCGATCCAGGTAACGCTCGATTGCGCGCACTGCACGACGACGTGATCGAGCGCGGCGCGTGGCGCCTGCTATGGATTCCACCGTCGCTGCCGTATTCTGAACCGAGGGGCGCTTTCGCGACGCCGACGCTACAATGCTTCACCAAGCGCCTCGTGTTTTCTTGTTGGCGGGTCGTGCCCAAGGCCATTTCGGCGATCTTGAGCTACGAGGCGGAACGCCGAATGATGCGGACGTTCTCCAAAAAGGCGAGAAACACCGCTGAGGCGCGTAAGAAGCGGCGCGCGTTGTTGAGGTTTACATTCGCCAAGGGCAGGCCGACCGGCATGCCGGTGTTGGGCCTTATTTATCCCTGCCGCTGGTTGGTTGAGCAACTCGACCCGCTGTTGCTCGCGCGGCGTTTGCGCGGGGAGCAGCTTCCCGTGCCCGTCGCCGAGTTGGTGCAAGCCGGGGCCGACAGCATTGAATCAGCGTTGCAAGAGGAATTGACGGCGGCTCGCCAGCGTCCGGGCCCCGCGGACGAATCGTGGTATTGGGCGGCTCCTTTGCTGCTGGATCTCAGGCACCACCCCGGTGAAGTGCAGCGCTGGTTTGCGCAGCCGAGATTGAGTCAATCATGGTCCGGCGAACCAACGCAGACCACTGATGACGATTCGGCCCTTGGATGGGAAACGCACGTGAAGAAGGCCCAAGAGTTTCTCGATGGTCGGTTGGAACTTGGACCGCCCCCCAGCGATCTTTGTGAGGTGACGGCGAAGAGTGGCTTTGCCGGCCTGGGCGTCGTATGTCTCCGCGCTCTGAAACGTCATATCGTTGCCGAAGAAGAGGTGGCTAGCGATGCCGTGAAGACGGCTGCCGCGGCGCTGGCCCATTCGTTCTTGCGCCTTTTCAATCTCCCGGAAGCGATGGCTGTGCTTCGCGATCGAAAGCGCGAGACGCCCTACTGGCAGTCAGTCCTGTCGTATTGCCTGGACGGCAATCTGCAGGCGGTGCTCGACGAATATGCTCACATGTTGATTGAGTCGCTGGGCCTCACCGATAAGCCGACGACGATGATCGCTGACGAGCTTTCGAAGGAGATGCAACGCTGCTTGACGCTTCGCACGGCCACCACGCAGGTAGACATACTAACGGTCAGCTCGCGGAGTGTCCGAAGCGAGCCAATCCGCTTGAGAACGCGATTCGCCATGCGGTTTGGCGACCAGGACGCCGACGACGGCAGCGAACCGACGCGCGCCGACCAGGTCCGATCGGCGTTCAACTCGCCGTTTTGGCCGTTCGTGCTGGCGACAACATCCGTTGGTCAAGAGGGCCTCGACTTTCATCCCTATTGCCACGCGGTGGTGCATTGGAACCTGCCCTCGAATCCGGTCGACCTTGAGCAAAGAGAAGGGCGCGTCCACCGTTACAAGGGCCACGCGCTGCGTAAGAACATCGCCGCCGCTCACGGGCCCGTATCGCTCAACGGATCGAAAGACATTTGGGCCGCGATGTTTGAGGCCGCGAGAATCGCGAGATCCGCTGATTTCAACGATTTGTTTCCGTTCTGGGTTACGCTCGACGGTCCCGCCAAGATCGAGAGGCACATACCGGCATTGCCTCTCAGTCGTGATATTCCCAAAGAGGATCAACTGCGCCGCTCGCTTGTCATCTATCGCATGGCCTTCGGGCAAAACCGACAGGAGGATCTCGTCCGTTTTTTGCTGGAGAAGGTAGGTGAAGAGCGTGTCCGTCAGCTTATTGAAGCATGCCGATTGTCGCTTGCGCCCACGTGAGGCCAGCGCCAAATCAGCGTGCCAATAATGCCTGTCGCGCTGGCTATCATGGCGGACGTTCACGGCTGAGTTCGATCGTGTGCGCCAGGCTCATCTTCGCTCCCGACAGTTCAGAACCGATGAGGCAATGTCCCCCAACTGCACCGGCCTCCTCGTTGATCCAAGCAAGAAAGACCGAGGCGTCCCAGCAGTAGATCGGCTTGCCATCGTTAGTCATGGCGCAACGACCTGACAAAATCGACGGCCGAGAGCTCGCCCGACGAACCGGGTGCCAGTCCGCGCAGGCTGCCAAGCAAGGGCAGCTTGTCGTCGCGGGGATGGATTTCCAACTCCCTTACATGCACGAGCTTGGGAAAGGGCTGGTCGGCGTAGTAGTAAACGGGCCGCGTCGCGGCAGTGCATAGCCCGGAACGCGCGTCATGCGAAAGCCGCGGGGCGAAGCGCTGGGGTTGTTTCCAGTTCGGCTCCTCGAATCGATGACCCCGGCATGGTAGAATCGAGGTGAGCGCGAACCATGAGCATCACCATCGCAGCCATCTACGAGAACGGCGTCCTCAGGCCGCGGCAGCCACTGGAGCTGGCGGAAGGCACGGAAGTGCGCCTGACAATCAGCGCGCCGGTCGGTCGTCGGCAGCCCGAGGTGGAACGCTCGCTCGATGCCGAAATCGAGCGGCTGGCCGCCTTAAAACCGAATTGGGACGGCTATGGCGGGCCGGCAATCAACGACGATATCCTGGATGCCGCCCGGCGATTTGCCGCCCGGCTCGCCGCCCATATCGTCGAACCGCCGTTGGTCGTGCCGATGTCGAGCGGCGCGTTGCAGTTCGAATGGCACAAGGGCCGAAGAATCCTGGAACTCGAAGTCGAAGATCCGGTCACGATTCATTATCTGAAATGGGATCCGACCGAAGGAGTGCAGGAGGAGGACGTGTTTGGGATCGACGACACCGAGAAAGCGGTAGCCCTGATCGGCTGGTTCACGGGGGCGGGGGCGAATGTCTGACGCCGCGCGCGGACCGGAGGTGCCGGCGAATGAAACTCTAAGCCGCGCGATCACGTCGCGCGACTGGTGGGTCGCGGCGGAGAACCGCGTGTCTTCGGCGGCGTTCGCGTTTCCCGTGTTCTCGGTCGACGTGGCCTCGCTGGCAACGTCGGAGCAGACGCTCACGCGGTTTCGATCCGGGAGCGGGATGGTGCAATTCGAGTCGGGGCCCGCGCGCCAGCTTGGCTTTGATGCAAGGATCGAGAGGGACGAAAACTTCCCTGCGAATCTCGCGCATGCCAACGTCTATTGCGACCTGCCGAAAGGCGAACGGAAGCGACGGGCCCAGCAACTTCTCTCCCTGACATCGGTCGTCCGCGCACCAGCGCTTGGCTAGTGCCAGAAGTCGGACCGTTATCCCGTAGCGGCTTGCCATCGTTAGTCATGGCGCAGCGACCTGACAAAATCGACGGCCGACAGATCGCCCGTCGAGCCGGGGGCCAGCCCGCGCAGGCCGCCGAGAGAAGGCAGCTCGTCGTCGCAGGGATGGATTTCCAGCTCCCTTACATACACGAGCTTGGGAAAGGGCTGGTCGGCGAAGTAGTACACGGGCCCGCGGACCGTGACGTTCCGCTTGATCGCCCCAGCGAACCTGCGGCAGCATGCTCTCGGGAAAAACACACGTGACGGCATGGCCTGGGGATCGGCGGGTAAAGAACGAACTCGCAACGCTCGTGAACGTTCACCTTTTCGAGCACGCCAGCCACCGAGCCGTCTTGCACCATTGCCCCGCGGAGAATCTTATCGGCATTGGTCGTGTATTGCGGCGTTATCTCTGCCATATTTTCCGCAGCCGGTCGGCGCGCTCGTCAAAGGCCGCCTTGCCAACTTCCTTCTGACGTTGGCGGAAAGCTTCAATTGCCTGCTCTTCGTCCGCCGACAGCTCCAGCGGCTCCAGCGAGTCGTACCAGGTAATCCAGTCGGCGATTGCTTCCGTCCCAGTAATTGCGATCATATCACGCTCCAACGCTTGCTTCGCGGCAATGGCAACCGATTCGGCACATTGGGCCGCACGACGCCGTGCCTCAAGCGAATTCTATCATGCCATGCAGTGGGCCAGACGAGAATCACGCCCCGTTGGGGCTTTGTCGTCATTTGTGGCCGATAACCCAGGGTTCCACTGCGCTGCACCCTGGGCTATCGAGTCACGCCCGTTCCGGGCTACAAAGGAGCCAATGCACCGCGTTAAACGGGCCCGCTGTGGCACTATTTCACACGCTTGATGAGCGCGGCATGCGTGTAGAGCATCGACACGGCCCCTGACAGGCTGATGGTGGCGATGAAGGGCGGCGCGAATTTGCCCATGAAGCGCTTCATGACAGGCAAAGCCGCAACGAACGCTCGGGCCATATCTTCGCCCGTCGCATTTGCCGACGTGAGCGTAAAACATGGCGCGCCGGACGCCATCAACTCGACGATTTCGATCTGGTTGCTGCGAATATGCCGGTCTTTCGTGAGAATAACCCAGCCGCGTTGCCCGACCGCCCGCAGCCATTCAGCATCCGGCGCGTCAGGGTCGAAGTGATCGGTGAGCACCTCGACATTTTCGCCCGCGGAGCGAAGCGCGCCGGCCACGACCTTTCGCCCGAGACACTTATCGAGGAAGAACGTGGGGGCTTCAGGCGGCTTCGAGTGAGAGCTCGCAACGGAGCGCTTCCTCGACTTCGAGCCTTTCGCAGGCATAGTCGTCGGCCAGATCGTCGATGGATTCGCCCGCCTTGTACCGCTCGGCAATGACGGCCGTGGCAATTCGCGCACGCGCCAGCACCGGTCGCCCGAAGGAGTGCCTCGGGTCGATCAACACGAGTTTCGGGCCGTCGGTCTCTCGGGCCCGAGTGAAAGGATACAGCCTGGCCACCACGAGATCCTCGCGCTCGAGACGCTTCAGATAAGCGTCCAACACCTCTCGCATGACGAGTTGGCCGGCCGCCGACGCCTCGACCAGTTTGCCGAGCTTGGTCACGAACAACGCGACGCCGTTCGTTTCGAATCGGTAGTCGAGAAGCGGATGCGCCGCTCCCAACTCGTTTTGGATGTAATTGAGCGCCGATCGGACGTCTTGCAGGCGGATGCTGTGATCGCGCCGCAGGGCATTGAGCACGTGGGCCTCCGCGAGGTTAAAGAACGAGAGCAGCGGCCTTTCTTCGTCTGGCAGGCGGATGACCGGCCTAAATCGCTTCGTTCCGCGTCCGGTCGGATAATCGCGGCCAAGAACCCACGAACGCAACGTCGCCACCGGCATCTGCAGGTAGTGCGCGGCTTGGGGAATGCTGTACGCCGGCATTTCGCGCGAGTCGCTAAACTCAGCGATCTTCTCCGCCTTGAACTGCAGCTTAGCCACGGCGACCTCCGGCGACTGGCGTTTGCGGCCCCCAACATGAAACAATGTTCATAGCAGAGCTATGTCTTGAACGCAAGGCACTGGCAACTGATTTGGCACATTGGGCCGCGTCGGGGTCGGCAGTGCGGACCTATCCGGTTCCTGGTAAAATTGGTTATCCTTCGCTCCCGCCGGTGGCGATGACACACCGACGACTGGAATTGCCGTGTTGAAGCCCAAGGGCCATTGAACTCGGGCCATCAGCGGAGTATGCAGATTTCTTCCACGGCATCGTAGTCGCGGCCGACTTCAAGGCGATACGAACGAAAGCCGACAAGCTGCTCGACAGCCTCCACGAGCACGCGACGGCTGCTTTGAAGTCGGGCGACTGCCGGACCGCCATCGCGGAATTCGGCGAGGTCGTGCGGCATCAACCGGACTTCTCGTCCCAAGCGGAACGTCAATACCTATGCTTGGTTTTGTGGCCGTAAGATTTGGCTTTTTAGGCACGGCACAACGCTCGCAACACGTCCACTCCCCGGTCGATCGTCGCGTCGCTGGCCGCGTACGAAATGCGAAAGTGGGTGTCGCGAGCGCTGAAAATGTCGCCCGGAATGATCAGCAGCTCTCGGCGGACCGCCTCGGCCACGAACTCGCCGGCCGTTCCCCAGGGAACTTTGGGAAAGGCATAGAACGCTCCGCCGGGCGTCACCACCTCGTACAGGTCGCCGATGCCCGCCAGCAGTCGATCGCGCTTACGGCGGTAGTCGGCGATGTACGCCGACATGTCGACGTCCATCGCCGCCGCGCAGGCCCACTGGGCCGGCTGCGGCGCGCAGACAAACGTGTATTGCTGCATCTTCTGCATGGCGTCGATCACCGCTTGCGTACCGTGGGCAAATCCCACGCGCCAGCCCGTGACGCCATACGTCTTGCTGAAGCCGTCGATCACCAGCGTTTCCGCGTTGAAGGTCGCCGGCGAAACAAACGGAACGTCGTAGCAAAAGGCGCGGTAAATCTCGTCGCTCACCAGCGCGATGCCTCGCTCGGCGGCCAACCGCGCGACCTCGCGGATCTCCGTGTCCGTGGCCACCACGCCCGTCGGGTTGCCGGGGCTGTTGAACAGGATCACCTTTGTGCGCGGCGTGATCGCGGCGCGAAGGCGGTCGAGATCGACGTGAAAATCGGGATAGGTGTCGACCCACACGCAGACCCCGCCGGCCAGCTTGACCAGTGAGGGATACATCACGAAGCACGGATCGAACACGATCACTTCGTCGCCGGGGTCGACCAGTGCCAGCAGGGCCAGCACCAGGCCGCCGCTGGTGCCGCTGGTGACAAACACGCGGCGATCGCCATGGCCATATTCGGCATCGACGGCGGCTTGCAGCTTCTCGCGCAGCACGGGCATGCCTTGCGTGAGGGCATAGCCGTTCTTGTTCGACTCGATCGCCTCGACGGCGGCCCGCTTGACCGCTTCGGGCACCTCGAAATCGGGCTGGCCGATGGAGAGATTGATCGGGTTGCGCATCTTGCTCGCCAGATCGAACACCTTGCGGATGCCCGAACTGTCGAAATACGCCATGCGTTCAGCCAGCTTCATATTGCGGACGCTCGGCTTCACGGCCTGCCCGCGGCCGTCAGATCGGCAAGCTGCGAGGGGCCTTTCGATGGTCCGGCTTCTTTCAGCTTCTCGAACAGCATTCCCTTGGTGTAAGCGTCTTTCAACACGATCGGCTCGTTCGGCCGCCCGGCGGGGAAAATGGCAAGCAGGGGGATGGACTTGGAGCCGAGTTTGTCGCGAAAGGCCGCTTCCTCTTCGGGATTGGAAGTCATATCGGCGACCATCGGCACAATCCCGTGGCGCTCGACGAACGCCTTCGTCTCCGAGGTGTTCAGCACCGTGTGCTCCAATACTTTGCACGTGGGGCACCAGTCCGCCGTGAAATCGAGCATGACCGTTTTGCCCTCCGCCGTAAGCTTCGCTAGCGCGCCAATCGAGAAGGGCCGCCAGGGAAGAACTGCGTCCGGTTGCGGGCCGAGCCATTGAAAGGCGAAAACCCCGATGCATGCTGAGACAGCCGATCCCCACGCCCAGGCACGCAGCTTCGCCGGAAGCTCGGCATAAAGCGGTGTCCGGCCGATCCACCAGCAGCCGGCCCAAAGGCCGAACAGCAACGCCAGGGTGGGAATGAAATACTCCACATTGATCAAAGTCATCAAGTAGACTACGGTGCCGAGCAAAACGAAGCCCATGATCTGCTTGAACGTGTCCATCCAGGCGCCGGGCTTGGGCAGAAACCGCATGAGCTGCGGAAAGGCCCCGATCAGCAGATAGGGGCTTGCCATCCCCAGGCCGATGCTGGCGAACATCAAGTAAATCACGAGCGGCGGTTGCACCAGGGCGAAGCCGAGCGCGGTGCCCAGGAAAGGTCCGCTGCACGGGGTCGCCAAGACCGTGGTGATGGCGCCCTTGGCGAAGGCGCCCGAAAAACCTTCTTGGGCCACGAGTTGGTTGGCCTTTCCGCCGCCGACGAAGCCCGGAATGGGGATTTCCCAAACTCCCAGAAAGCTCAAGGCCATCACGAACACGATGGCGGCCAGCGTGACGTTGAAGCCGACATAGGAGAACTGTTGCCCCCAACCGAAGCTTTGGTTGAACCAAAGCCGAAACACGACCGGCAGCGTGGCCAACGCCATGAACACCGCCAACATCCCCAGCGAATACCAAAGGTTAAGCAAGAACGCCTGCCGGTGACTATGCCCGCTTTGTTCCAGAAACGAGAGAATCTTCAGGCCGATCACCGGCAGCACGCAGGGCATCAGGTTCAAGATCAGGCCGCCGAGGAAGCCAACCCCCAACATATAGGCCAGCGAGCTCGGCTGGCCGCCGCTGCCGGCCGGCTTGATCTGGTCGAGATTGAGGCCCGTCGACTTGCCTCCGCCCTGGCTCGCACCGGTGCCGCCGCCGTTGGCAGCCGAATCTTTGGCCAGCTTCTCCACTTCGTGATAGCGGTGATCGGAAGTGAACTTGAGCGGAATCTTGCCGTCGACGGCCGCGCCGCCAATCGCCATGTTGGCCTCGAAACCGACGGCCGAGGGATTCTTGCAACTCTTGGTGGTGCAGATTTGATAGCCGAGCAAGCCGGCAATCTTGATCGCCCCCGGCTTCGCTCCTTTCGGCACGGTCATCTCGACGGTCCACGTCACGGCGTCGTCGTAAAACGGCCGCGTGTTCTGCGGATCGCGCAGCGGCTCTTGGCTGGCGACGGCCGGGCCGTTTTTCAGCCCCGACGTTTCCGTGAGCACAAGCAAGGTCGGCTTCGCGCCGATTGCGGCCGACGTTTTGCCGCTCAACTCATAGATGTGCCAGCCGCTGGCGGGCTCGGCCGTGATGACCAGCGACACTTTTCCGCCTGGAACCGCCGCCTTAGGCGAGAGATGGCCACGGAAGGTAATCGCGTCCAGTTCGAACTTGCCGGCTTGGCCGGGACTGCGCTCTGCGTCCGCAGGTGCCGCCGCCGACCGCCCCTTTTCGGCGATTGACGGACGACCGAATTTCGCGGCAAACGGAAAGTCCTGTGGAAAGAGGCATTGGCCGGCCCGGCAGGTCTGAGCAAACAGCTTTCCGGTGATCTTCAGCTTGGCGGGATCCAGGTCTGCGGCCAGTTCGATGGGCGCGGTCCACGTCACCGACCCGGCATGCTCTTCGAGAGTCAGTCCGTTGAATGCCAGATCGTCGACATGCGCCTTCGGCGGCGAGGAGGGCGTGAAATCGCCGGCAAGCTTGAAGCCGGGGTTGGGGTCGAGCTTGATCTTGGTGCGGACCGGCCCGCCCGCGGGCTGAGTGATGGAATAGATGTGCCATTCGTCGGCGATGCTGGCCGTGACCGACAACTGGCCCTTCCGCCCGCCCTTCTCGACCGCGAAGGCGGCGGAGACCGTCACCAACGGGCCGTTCTCAGCACCCGCGCTCCCGCCGAGATCGAGTTGACCGACCTGGGCCAAGGCCGCCGTTTGGCAGGCGAGCAAGAAGCCGAGCATCGCCGGCCGCAAAATAATTCGACAAAGCTGCCGCATTCGGTGGTCCTCTGTCGTTAGGTGATTGCTAGAACCAATTGGTGCCGTGATTTTACGAGACCGCTCGCCAGCCGGTCAATGGTGGGTGGCGAACCGCGGCCAACACCATTATATCGCGGATGGCACCGGGAGGGAGCGAGCGACCGACGGAGAGACGGAGAGACGGAGAGACGGAGGGATGATGGAGGGACGGAGAGACGTGGCAAGAGAGCGAAAGAGGAAGGAAGACCCGGCAGGGCGAGCCAGGCGGGATTGATGGCACCCGCTGTGCTTCGCCTCTCTCTCCGTCCCTCCGTCTCTCCCTCCCTCGCTTCCTCGCTACATCGCCGAGGGGCGCGTGATCAGCCAGTTGTTGTCGGCGGGCGCGAAGAGTGCCCGGAAGGGCGTGTTGTGAATGCCGCAAGCGCGTCGGCCGGGATACCAGACGAGGTTCAGCGTCAGGTTCCAGCCCTGCTGCGTCGCGCCGACAAAGCCCTGACTGTTGGGGATCAGATAGTTGTACCAGCCCCACAGGTCCCAACGGTTCGAGAGCGGCAACCGGAAATCGGCGCCCAGGATTCCTTGCTTGCTGTCGGTGCCGCCGCCCCACATCCGGCCTTGGGCGCCGTTGCGAAAGGTGTAGCGATAGAAGCCGTTGTACATGTTGATGGTCTGGTAGCCGATGGTCGCGCCGTTGAGTTGAGCGTGCCCGTCGTGAATGCTGTAGGCCCCCCAGAAGCCAAACTCGTGGCCCGGCAGCGTCAGGTAGCTGAGCTCCGCGCGGATTTGGCCGACGCTGTATTTGACGTAGTAGTTGTCGTGCATGTAGTCGTAGACGGCGCCGCCCTGCAATCCATAACCGTCGTGGGCGCGGCGGAAGAGTCCCGCGGTCAAGAACTGCTGGTCGCGCTCCTTCGTCTGCACCCCATTCACCATGTTGCCGTTCAGGTCGCTCTGCAAGAAGGTGGCGCCGACCTGGTAGCCGAGACCAAGCGATCCCAGGCCGAGCAGCCTGCCGAAATGCCCGGCGAAGTTGACGCCCTCGTGATAGCCGAAGTTGCCGTTGGTTCCCAAATCGAGCGGGCCGGTAAAGCCCTGCGTTCCAATGAAGATCGCCGTCTCGTCGACGAAACGCCGGGGAATGCAGATTCCGTCGCAGGGAACGGCATGATGCGGCCCGCCGTCGTCGGGATAGTAAGGGCCCCACTGGCGATAGTTGCAGTCCCCACAATCGCCGCAGCCGCATTCATCCGGCGCGAAACCATCGCCGTCATAAATGATCTCGCCGTCGTCGTCGATAACGGTGCCGTCTTCAATGATTTCGCCGTCGGCAACGGGCGCCTCGCTGCCCTCGGGACTGACGAGTGTCCGCGAGCCGGGCGCGAGGGTGGGCTCTCCAGGGCCGATCGCTTCGACGTCGACGCGGCGTCCGCCCTGCTTAAGCAGCGACGACCTGACCTTGGTGGCCGTAAACTGCGGGCCGAACGTCGGCTCTTCGTAGATAATGTCGCCTTCCTGCGGGTCGATCGGCTCGCCCGGCCGGTGGCGGATCACTCGCCCGCGGGCACCTGGGCTGCGGCCGTGTACCGTTTGCCAGCCCGGCGCCACCGGCCGCGATGCCGACCGTGCCGGAAACGCCCGCGGCGCATAGCCATAGGAGAATCCCGTCGTCGGTCGGGGCGAGGCATTCGTCCGCGGGCCAGCCGCTCGCGACTTGATGCTGGACTGCGGTGCGACGCGCTCCGGAACCTGCATTCCCGCATCGGTGTCGTCCGCGACGACCGCCCGAGCACGGGCAAACTTTTGTCCGAACGCGGGCCCGGCCGTTCCCAGGACCAAAAAAGCCAGCGCACCGCTGATTGCCCAGATTGTCTGGATTCGCGAAGTGGCGTTCATCAGCAACTCCTCAGGTGGACCGTCAAACGCCGCGGCTGGAAGCGCCGGCGTTTCATAGACAGCCAACCTATCGGAATCGCTAGACACGAAACTTTCGTCAAACTCTGCGAAATCGGAAAATGGGATGCAATCCTCCCCATCGCTGCAAACGGCGCGGAACGCATTCATAACCAAGTTGCCAAAGACCCGGCGCGACGCTTGAGCGTCGTGCTGCCCCGACTCGTCACGAAGTGCCGCTCTCGTGCTCATCTTGGCCGCACGATCTGTTTTCAGCAGCCGAACGGCCGGCGATCTGGCCGCCTTACCGACGGCGATTTAGCCTTGCGGAAAAACAATTACCGGATTGTTGGCAAGCACGCAGCGCAAGACGGCGTAGCCGGCGTTGTTTCCGTAGCCTAGCGGGGAATGCAGTCTGTCAAGCGTCCATCGAACGCTTCGGACGGTTGCCGAATACCGCACGAGGTGAGGCTTGGGCAAAAGTTCCCCGCCGGACCGGGAGCTTCTTGCCCGTTGCCGTGAGCGACGCATGCTTGGCCATGCTTGCCTACGACGGAAACCGATGGGCACCGGCACGCCGGGTTTTGCCACCCATCCCGCATCGCAGTCCGGGTTTAGTGACACGGCGGTTGCTCGGCCACGATCGTTCTTTGCTCTTCTCCGCGGCTGGCCGATGACACGGCACGCGGTTAGCCTAAGCAGAGGCCGAAGTTCGTCGGGAATGTGATCCTGACGAGAAAACCGTTTCTCGAACTTGCCTGTCGCCGGCCGCGAAAGATACCTGCCGGCGAAGGGCCTTTTAGGAGGATGACATGCAACGCTCGAAGTGGCAATTTGTTCCCAAGAGTTCCATCGCCGCGGCATTGGCGACCGCGGCCGCGACACTGGCGGTTGTTTGTGGTGAAGCGACTGCCAAGCCGCGGCCGGAACGATCGGAAACGACGACGGTCGAGGGAACGGTGAAATCGATGACCACCGCCCCGCGCGGCGAGACCGACGGGGCGGTGCTGGACGATGGAACGGTGCTCCACTGGCCGCCGCACCTGGAGAACCGCTTCACCGATGTGGTGCGGAAGGGGAGCCGAGTGAGGGTCGTGGGGTGGAACGAGATCAATCGCGAAGGCGAACGCCGCCTGGAAGTGAATACGCTCACGAATACGGACACCAGGGCCACTGCCGAGAATGATGGCCGCGGACCTCGTGGAAAAAAGGGCAAAGGGCCTCCGCCGCCGCCGCGACATCGCGGCCCGGCGAGAACGGTCGAGGCCACCGTCGAACGGATGACCACGGCGCCCAGGGGCGAGACTGACGGCGCGGTGCTCGACAGCGGAACGGTGCTGCATTGGCCGCCTCACCTGGAAGGCCGCTTCGCCAACCTCATCGCCGAGGGCGACCGGGTCAAGGCAGTCGGCTTCGAAGAGACGGGCAAGCGGGGGGAGGAGCGTTTCGAGGTGCAGTCGCTCACCAACTTGCGGACCAACAGGTCGGCCGAAAACGATGACCGCGCTCCGCCGCCACCGCGGGAAGCCCGGCGTGGCGGTCAAGGCGAGGCTGCCAGCCGCTCCGAGCGCATCCGTCAGCTCAAGGAAGAAGCCGAACGTTTGCAGCGCGAGATTGAACGTCTGGAGCAGGAAAGATAGGATGAGCTGGCGCAAGGCCCAGGCGTAGGGTGGGAGCGAGCGAGCTTGCGAGCGCCGGCCCGCGGTCAACGAAGGAGAGACGGAGAGAAAGAGAGAGGGAGAGAACTCCGAGTGCGAGCCGACGTCTCTCGCTGCATCGCTCCCTCTCTCCGTCCCTCTCTCCAACGCGGTGGACCGGCGCTCGCAAGCTCGCTGGTCCCACCCTACAACTGTCATGGTTCCAAAGCTCGCCAACTTGCGTCTCCCGGTGTGGTTGCACGCGGCCTTGGTTGGCTTGCTCTTTCTTGCCTCGGTCTTCACGTTGGCCTACGGCGCTTGGACGGTCCGGCCGACGCGCGAAATCGAACGTTCGACGCAAGAGCGTCTGCGACAGGCGAGCTCGCGCATGGCGGCAGCCGCTACGACGCTCGTCGACCGTTCCAAACCCAAAAAGACCAAGGATCTGGAGTTGCAGGGGCGAACGTTAAGCGAGATCGCCGAACGCGTCTTGAGAGATTTCGATGGAGTGGAAGGAGGCTTTTATCTGAATGGCAAGGGCGATCGCTTCAGCGGTTATGCCTTTCCCACCGGTCGTCCGCGACCGCCGCGGCGGCAGAAGCGAGATGAACCGCCGCCGCTGGAAGAGCCGTATATACGCATTCAGGCCCGCCAAAGCCTGTCGTTGCCTGCGGGAGAAGAATCGATCTCGATCCACGACATCGGTCCCAGCCGCGTGATGATTCTGACGGAGCCGATCGGCGGCCGGCGGCCGGCGCCGGCAGCCACCTGGCTCATGTACCGCCTGGTCGATCCCCGATCGCTCGATCGCCAGGTGCAACGGTATCGCGCATCGAGCGGCCTGGCACTTGGCGGACTTTTTCTCGCCATGCTGCTGATGGCGGGGCTGGCCAGAAACCTGAAACGGCAGCAGCGGGAGCAGGCCCGGCTGCGTGACGAATTGCGGCGCTCGGAACGGCTGGCGTCGCTGGGCACGCTGTTGGCCGGCGTGGCCCACGAAGTTCGCAACCCGTTGGCGGCCATTCGTTCGACGGTGCAACTTTGGCAGCGGTTGCCCGACCGGTCGCGCACGCCGGAATCGCTGGAAGCGGTGATTGGCGCCGTCGATCGCTTAAACGACACCGTGAGCCAGCTCCTTTATTTTTCGCGGGCCGATGGCACGCAACGGGAGCCGGTGGATGTAAACCTCTTGCTGCGCGAAACTTTGGAGTTGTTCGCGGCCCAAGCCAACTCGCAGCAGGTGGCGTTGAAGGCCGACCTGAGCGACGACGTTGGAACAATTCCGGCCTCGCCTGCGGCACTGCGGCAGGTGTTCGCAAACCTTACGAGGAACGCCTTGCAAGCGATGCCCGACGGCGGACAATTGCAAGTTTCTGCCCGGCGAGGTGAGACGGGAGCGTGCGTGGCGATCGACTTTGCCGATAATGGGCCGGGGATTCCGCCAGAAGTGCGGTCTCACTTGTTTGAGCCGTTTTTCACCACGAGACCCGACGGCACGGGGCTGGGCTTGGCTCTGTGCCGAGAGATTATTGTACAGCACGAGGGTACGATAGAGTACATCGACTCCCAAGCCGGCGCACGGTTTCGCATTGAGTTGCCACGTTGAGGGTTCAGGGTTCAGGAAATTGCAAATTGCAAATTGCGAATTGCGAATTGCCCAACGCCTGAACCGTAATCCCCAATCCGCTCTGAACCCTGAACCCTGAACCCTGAACCCTGAACCCTGAACCCTCCCTTGACTAAACCCATCATCCTAGTCGCCGACGACGACGCCACGATCCGGGGCAACCTCGCGCTGCTGTTGTCGACGGAAGGCTTTCAGGTCCGTGAAGCGGAGAACGGGCGGCAAGTCGCAGAGATGCTTTCGCACTCCGGCATCAACCTGGTGCTTCTCGACCTCAAAATGCCGGAACTCGACGGGCTGGGCGTGTTGCGCGAGTGCCAGGACGATCTGGAAGAAACGCCGGTGATTGTCATCACGGCCTTCGGCGGAAGCCGCGAGGCGATCGAGGCGATGAAATTGGGCGCCTTCGATTACATCACCAAGCCGTTCGATCTCGACGAGGTGCTGTTCACGGTGCGCCGGGCACTGACGCAACAGGCCCTCGTGGCCCAGGTCCGCAGCCTGGAGATCGAACGCGGCGAGAGCGACGTCGAGATCGCCGAGGAAGAGCTGGTCGGCCGCACGCCCGCCATGCTGGAGGTGTTCAAAACGATTGGCCGCGTGACCGCGACGCACGAGGCGGTGCTGATCGTCGGCGAAAGCGGCACGGGCAAAGAGCTGGTGGCCAACGCCATTCACGCCAACTCCGATCGTGCCGCCAACCGCTTCCTCAAGGTGAATTGCGCGGCGATCAGTCCGACGTTGCTGGAGAGCGAGCTGTTCGGCCACGAGCGCGGCGCGTTCACGGGGGCGGTGGTCCAGCGGGTCGGACGATTCGAGCAGGCGCACGGCGGCACGCTGTTCTTGGACGAAATCGGCGACATGGACGTCGACCTGCAGGCCAAGCTGCTGCGGGTGGTGCAGACGGGGCGCTTCGAGCGTGTGGGTGGCAATGAAACGGTCGCCACGGACGTGCGGATCATCTCGGCCACGAACCGCGATCTGCCGGCGATGATCGCCGAGGGTAAGTTCCGCGAGGATCTGTGGTATCGGTTGAACGTGGTCACGATCCAACTGCCGCCGTTGCGCGAGCGGCGGCCAGACATTCCGCTGATCGCGCAGCGGGTCGTGGCGCGTTTGGCCGAGAAGTATCACTGGCCTCATTTGGCGCTGTCAGCGGAAGCGATGGAGTTTCTCAGGCAGCAGCCTTGGCAGGGCAACGTGCGCGAGTTGCAAAACGTGTTGGCCCGCGCCGCCGCACTGAGCCGCGGCCGGCTGATTTTGCCCGACCAGTTGGCACCCACCGCCCGGCAGCCGGTTGCGTCGAGTGGGCCTCCCACGGAGCGCGTGCGTGGCTTGCAGTTAAAAGAGATACTGGCCGACACCGAGCGGCGCGTCATCGCTCAGGCTCTGGAACAAACGAACTGGAATCGCACCAAGGCCGCCAGTCAACTCGGCATTAGCCGGCGGCAGCTCTTCGACAAAATCCGGCAGTATGATTTGCACGCACCGTAAACTCGGGAACGGGCTCGCGTATAATTCAACTGGAGGATGAAAGCCATGAGACGCAGTTTTCTTCAGAGACGAATGCTGGCGGTCCTTTTCGCGACTTCGGCGGCGTTGTGCCCGGCGGGCCTCGCTCTGGCACAAGTTGAATCGCTCGACCCCAATCCCACAATGCCTTACGACATGTCGAGGGAAAACGGAACTTACAGGTCGTCGCGCGGCGGCATCGGTTTGGGCCGCGGCCCGAGCGTACCGGGGCAGGCGCGCGAGGAAAACCCCGCCGAGACATTGCTGCGGGACATCGAAGGCACCAATTACGGCCGCTACACCGGTCGCGCGATCTTTCCGCAAGGCGTTGAGGGGCGGAAGCAGCCGGCGGCGCGTCGCGAGGCTCCTGCGGGCGGCGTGAGTCGCGCCGCGGCTGCGCCCAGCGGCGGACGGCCCGAAAACCGCTGGCGATATCGCTTCTTCCAGGGTCGCTGGTGGTATTGGACCAGCGACCATCAATGGTCGTATTTCAACGGCGTCCGGTGGACGCCATACCGTCCGGGCTGAGCATCCGCGGTCCCGCGCGACCTCGCGCCGTCATTTCCCCGGCTCGCCCGATTCCAGTTCGCTCGCCCAGGACGTTGCGATCGATTCTCGGCGGCTGAATCTTAGTCGTGTGCGCCGGGGCCGGCCGGCCTTGGGAATCGCGGCCCTGGAAGTAATCCTTTTGCCAAGCGTCAGGCGCAAGTTGATGGGGGTCTTTGCCGACCGTGGCCCTTTCGCTCCGCGAGAGGAAAGCCGTTCACCTCGCGACCATGCGACACGCGTGTCGCTTTGGCAAGTGCCGCCGGAGACGAACGGGCCGCAGGCAGTTTGGCTGCGCGCAGCCAAACTGCGGACCGTAGCCCTTTCGCTCCGCGAGAGGAAGCCGTTTACTCCGCGCCCGTGCGACGCGCGTGTCGCCTCGGCACGTGCCGCCGGAGACGAACGGATCGCAGGCACTTTGGCAGCGCGCAGCCAAAACTGCCGACCGTGGCCCTTTCGCTCCGCGAGAGGAAAGCCGTTCACCTCGCGACCATGCGACACGCGTGTCGCCTCGGCACGTGCCGCCGGAGACGAACGGGCCGCCCTGAGTTGCGCCGCGCGCGGCCCATTTGCCGACCGTAGCCCTTTCGCTCCGCGAGGGGAAAACCGTTTACTCCGCGCCCATGGCCCATGCGACACGCGTGTCGCTTTGGCACGTGTCGCCGGAGACGAACGGGCCGCAGGCAGTTTGGCTGCGCGCAGCCAAAGTGAGCAGGATCACGGATGACACCCCTCCAACGGATAAGTCGCAAACCCTTGTCGCCAAAGCTTTTGCGATTCCACGACGGAATGCGGCGACATCCGTTTCTACAACCGCGCCTTCAGGGCATTGCGAAGATGGCCAATTCGTGCCAAACGAAGCAGAGCGGTGAACACCGACTTTTGCAAAGGTTGGCAGCCTTCGAACTCACTTGGCAGCCTTCGAAAAATGCCGGGAGAAAGACGTAGCAGCCGTGCAAGGGACGTTGGCTATGCTCGAAAACGCCAGCCGACGAAATCGACCTCCGATTCGAAGGTGGCCAACTCGCCACGGACCACGGACCACAACCAACTTTTCAAAGAGCCTGGGCGGCGCGCTCGGCGCTGCCCGCCCCGTCAGCCGTCGGGCTGCCTAATTGGCCGATACGACAGCCAGCCGGTTATTGCAGCCATTTTCATGCCGAAATGAACAGCTTAACACGCCTGCGCCGTTCGGCCTTCGTCCTGCCGCGTTTAATCTCCCCGCGAGTCGCTTTGCGACAAGTGTGGGTGTCTTGCTCCGGGCCCTTGGCGTTTTGGGTGAAAAACTGGCAGCGAACCCCACCAACGCGATCGCACTCCGGCGATGCCAGAAACCCAAGAAGACACGGCGTTTTTCAGGGGTTCTTGAGGCAAAAACGAAGTGAGGCTGTCGGGGCTCGAACCCGAGACCTACGGATTAAAAGTCCGTTGCTCTACCGACTGAGCTACAGCCTCTTGTGCCTTGCCAAACCCAAACTAACCGACAAGAAACGCGCCAGCAAGGGCAAGGCCCTTGCAGTGGACCGGAACCTCTCTTTCAATTGATGCCAGCCAACACGATATTCGAATCGCCCATGACTGTCACGCACATTTCCGATGTTCCTGATCGATGCGTTTGCTGAGCTACAACATCCACAAGGGCATCGGCGGCCGTGACCGGCGATACCGACTTGACCGGGTGATCGAGGTGATCGAACTGGAAAACCCCGACCTCATGTGCCTGCAGGAGGTGGGCCAGCACGCGCGCCGCTCGCGGTCCGACGATCAAGCCAAGCTGCTGATCGAATACTTTCACGCCGTCGGTTTTCTCTATCAGCGCAATTTTCGCCGCGGGTTCGGAGGTTACGGCAATCTCGTTCTCTCCCGCTGGCCACTCGCCGGGCACCATCAAATCTCGCTGCGCTGGGGAGAACGCAAGCCGCGCGGCGCGCAACTGGTGGTCATCGAGTCGCCCGAAGGTCCGCTGCACGTCGTCAATTGCCACTTGGGGCTGGCCGAAGCCGAACGCCATTGGCAAGTCGGCCACCTGCTCGCGCACCCGTTGTTTGCCGCATCAGCCCATCTGCCGACGCTGATCGCCGGCGACACCAACGACTGGCGCAACACCCTGGCGCACGGCCCTTTTGCCGAACACGGCTTTCAAACCAGCACGGCGCCGCCTTCGCGGTTCCGCACCTTTCCAGCCTGGCTGGCGCTGGGTGCGCTCGATAAGGCGTTCCACCGCGGCGGCATCACCGTGCTTCACGCCCGCGTCGTATCGAATTCGCTGGCTCGCAGGGCCAGCGATCATTTGCCGGTGGTTGTGGATTTTCATCTGAGGGATGCATCCCCAGCGGCTTTCTAAAACGTCACGGGCATGCTGGGCATCGTGCGCTGTGCCATCGGCGGACGTTCGTCGGCCATCGTGGGAGTGAGGGCGACATTCAGCCCCGCGGTACGCAAAAAGCCGGCCAACAGCTCATAGCCGTGCTCGGTCAAAATCGACTCCGGGTGGAACTGCACTCCCACCAGCGGCAACTCGCGATGTGCCAGCGCCATCACCACGCCATCGCGCGTGCGGGCAGTGACTTCCAACTCGCCAGGCAAACTGGCTTCTTCGACGACCAGCGAATGATAGCGGCAGGCCCACATCGGATTGGGCAAGCCCGCGAAAACGCCCCGCCCAGCATGGAACACTTGCGAGGCGCGGCCGTGGACCGGTTGGCTTGCCCGCACCACGCGTCCGCCCAGGGCGGCGGCGATCGTTTGATGCCCCAGGCAGACGCCGAGCACCGGCAAGTCCGCGTGCAGCGAACGGACCAGGTCGAGCGAGGCGCCGGCGTGTTCCGGCGCGCACGGCCCGGGCGAAAGGACCAGTGCATCGGGCCGCAGGGCGCGCACGCCCGTCACGTCGATGGCATCGTTGCGCACGACCAGCGTGGCCTGACCGAGACGTTCGAAGTAGCGCGCCAGGTTGTAGACGAAGCTGTCGTAGTTGTCGATCAGCAAAATCATTCGAGCGAGCGAAGGAGTCCTTCCGCCTTGTGCCACGTTTCATCATACTCCGCCGCCGGCAGCGACTGGGCCACGATGCCGCCGCCGACGGGGAATTGCCACCAGCCGCGGCCGGCGGTGATGGTGCGAATCAGAATGCTGGCGTCCAGCGAGCCGTCGAAACCGAGATACGCCAGCGACCCGCAATAGGCGCCGCGGGCGGTCGGCTCCAGCTCGGCGATGATCTGCATGGCCCGGACTTTGGGCGCACCGGTGATCGAGCCGCCGGGAAACGCCGCCCGCAACACGTCGAGCGGCCGGCAGCCTTCGCTGAGCGTGCCTCGCACGGCCGACACCAGGTGTTGCACAAACTCATAACTTTCCAACTCGCAAAGCTGGCTCACCTGCACGCTTTCCGGCCGGCAGACGCGCGACAAGTCGTTGCGCAGCAAATCGACGATCATCACGTTCTCGGCCCGGTCTTTTTCGCTGGCCCGCAACTCGTCGCCCGCGAACAGGTCGGCTTCGGGCCAGCTCGTCCGCTGACGCGTTCCCTTGATGGGCCGCGCCTCCGCCTGCCCGTCGGCGACGCACAGAAAACGCTCCGGCGAGGCGCTGGCGATCTGAAATTCGCCCAGGTCGAAATAGCCTGCGAAGGTGGCCGGATTCCGTTCTCGCAACCTCAGGTAGAGATCGCCGGCGTCGTCGTGGGCCGGAAACAGCAGCCGCTGCGAAAGGTTCACCTGAAAAATGTCGCCCGCGACGATGTAGTCGATTGCCCGGCGAATGGCTTGCAAGTAGGCGTCGCGCGAAAACGTGCTGGTCAAACCAGGAATGGCGCCGACCGCGTACTGCGGGACGAGCGACTCGGATCGAACCGCGCGATCGCCGGCCCGAGGCCCGACCGGCTGCGGTTCCGCGGTCAGCCAAGTACGGAACTGGTCGAGCCGCTGCTGCGCCCGGTGGCGTCGGGCGTCGCCCTGGCGCTCAGGCCAGCCGTGCGAAACGATCCACGCGCGGCTTTCGAGATGGTCCCAGGCCAATACGACGTCGTACAGCCCCACGGCGAGAGCCGGAAGCTGGAATTCGTCGGTCCGCGGCCGCGGCAGCCGTTCTAATTGGCGTCCCAGGTCGTAACTGATCATCCCCGCCGCGCCTCCTTGAAAGGGCGGCAGCCCGGCAAGTTTGGGCGACGAATACGGCGATAACCGCTCACCGAGCACAGCGAGTGCGTCGTGGCCCTCGACCGGCAGCTCGAAATAATCGAAGGGGTCGGCGGAGAGGAAGGAATAGCGTCCCAAAGTCGGATGCTGCCTCGCACTATCGAGCCAAACACAGTGCGGCATGCCGCGCAGGCGATGAAAGACCTCGCGCGCGTCGGGCACCGGGTGGAGCTCTTCGATCAGTGGCAGAGGGGACATCGGTGTTTTGGTCTCCAACAAGGCAGACGGCAGAAGTCGTAGGGTGGGACCAGCGAGCTTGCGAGCGCCGGTCCACCCTACGGGTTTCTCTTTCTCCCACGGTGGCTCTGTTCGGGCTGGGTCAAAAAGCCCCACGCCAAGGCCTCGTCCTGGCGATACTGCTTGCCGAGCGTGCGTGCGGTGACCGCTTTGGCCATCTCATAGCCGAGATAAAAGGCGTGGCCCAGGTCGAGATGGCCGCGTCCGCTGGCTCGCAGCTCGTCGAACAGCACGAACGGGTCGTCGCCTGCCAGGTGCAATCCGGCGGCCAAAACGTGCAACGCGCCGGCTTCGGCGAAAATCCGAACGTTCTGGTCCTTGATCCGCTCGCCGAGCCGCTCCAATTCGCCATCGCCATACGGGAGCAACTGGGGGTCGCGAAGCATCACCAACCGTGGCTCGACATGTTTCGGCAGCGAGCGGTGCGTCACCGCATAATGCGCCAGCCGCCGGGCCAGGTCGCACTCCCGCACGGAGGTGCGCGCCCAGTTGATCACCTGCGTGGTGAGCACGCTGCGGATCCCGACCTCTTGGCAGAAGCCCAGCAGCACCACGTTGACGGCGGCCGAATCGGCGTCGGTCAGCTCCGTCAGGTTGCCGACGCCCATCATCATCTCGGCGTCCGGGTAGCGGTCTCGCACCGCCAAATACCGGCCCAGGCTGCGGGCAAATCCAAAGCCGATCGGCTCGATCACCGGGTCGATCCGCAACGGCACACCGGAAGCCGCCAGCAGTTCGACCGTCTCGTCCAGCCCGGCCAGCGTCTGCGGTACGTCGGGCACCACCACCACTTCGCAAGCCCAATCGCGTGCAAACTCGCGGTTGGTGCCATTCACCGACAACACCAACTCGGCACCCGCTTTGACGGCCGCCGCGATCTCGTCGGGATTCATGCTATCGATGCTCACGCGATGCCCCGCGTCGCGCAGGGCTTTCACGGCCTCGCCGACGCCGCTCCAGGTTGTGCCCGGATTGCAGCCGACATCGATCATGTCGGCGCCCGCGGCGGCCAGCTCGGCGGCCTGCTGCAATAGTTCTTCTCGCCTGAGTTGCGGGGCGTGATTGATCTCGGCCAAAATCTCGATACTGTACTCGCCGTAGTCGGCGACCGGCTGCCGGCCGAACCATTGCGGCAGTTCGCGGAGGTCTTTCGGCCCACGCTCGACGGGCACGCCGGCGGCTTGGGCGACGACCGCCAGATCGCCGGAACAGTAACCGGGCAAGACGACCCGCGACGCGCCTGCCGGCACATGCAGCCGTCGGGCGACCCACGGGCAGGTCAGCAGGGCGGCGACGGTAATGCCCAGAACCTCGATGGTGTAATCAAAGCCCGCCCTGGGCGCCAGCTCGGCCAGCACGTTGCGCAGCGAGTGCTCGGCCAACCGGCCGGTGACAAAATGAATTTTTTCGGCAGTTACGTCATCGCGGGGCATTCACCTCATCGTACACCGAATCCGGCTGGCTGGGCATCGCCGCGAACGTGGCCTGCTTGCTTCGCAAGCAGAATGACAACGTGGCCTGCTTGCTCCGCAAGCAGAATGACAACGTGGCCTGCTTGCTCCGCAAGCAGAATGGCTCTCCAGGCCGATCGTTCCTCCCCCACGGACTGCCCGATGGCGGGCCGCGTCCGTCCGCGTGGGGAACAAGCGGGCTACCAATCCTCCGGACTGTCGAAGAAGCCGAGTGCGGTCCGATAGCGCGCCGCGCCGGCGTCGCGGCGGGCGGGGGGTGGGCGCCGCGCCCACCCGCCCACACGTAGGGATCCCTCTCTTTCAACTTTTCAAAGATCAATCAGCGACGCTTTCGCGTCGTCTGCCACCGTCAATCTGACGACGGATCACCGACAGAATCGGTTCGTTATGCGCGCGGAGCCGATACCTCAGCGAGACGAGCCAAACACGGTCCTGAATGTAACGCACGACGACATCCCGTTCTGAAGCGGAGGTCTCAAAAGTCGTCGAGGAACTCGGAGGACGGATCGACGCTGGTGATGAGGAGATGGTCGCGGGCGCGGGTGCAGCCGACGTAGAGCAGGTGCCGCTCGGTGTCGAAAACGTCTTCCAGGTCGGCCTCGTCGCCGACGGCGTCGATACGCGCCTGAAGCGGGATTACTTCGTCGTCGCAGGCCATGATCGCCACCGCCTTGAACTCCAGACCCAACCATTCGGCTGGCACGCCGAAGCCGAGTAATTCGTCGTCGGAAGCATTGACGAACAGCGCCCGCTTCGGGACGGCCGGGCCCTCGGCTTCGACGTATTTTTCGACGGCGATCTTGCGGACCGTTTCGCGCAGCTCGACGAGTTGCGCCGCGCCGGTCTTGGGATGCGTTTCGAGCTTGCGGCGCTCGGCCCAGCGATAGGCGGAGTCGTGATGATCGACGTAGCACAAAAGCAGGCTCGTTGTGCTGCGATGGACGATCAAGCGAAGATCGCCGCTCACGCGTACCGACCAGAAGTTGCGGTCATTGGCCTTGTCGAGCTTATGGAACTGCATTCCCGGGTTGGCCGGGTCGATCTGCAGATCGAAGGCGGTCGTTTTGCCGGCTTTTTGCTCGTCGCCGGTCAGGCGGGCGAGGCTATCGGTGAAGGTGTCGGCGATGCGGAAGTCCATAGTTATTTCTCGACCCCGAAGGGGTCACACTCATCAGCCCAGGGCAACGCCCTGGGTAACGGTCGTCCCCGCATCCGGCAACCCAACGGGGTGCGACCGGTCGGGGTGCCGACGGGCGATGCCGTTACCTCATCGGTCAACGCTACGGGACGGCAAACCGCGCGAGGCATGTTGGATGTCGTCGAGTCATTCACGTTACGCCCTTTCAGGGCTACGAACCATTTCATTCGCCTTTCACCCAGGGCGTTGCCCTGGGCTGATGAGTTTCGCCCCTTCGGGGCGGTTGCCGTGCAATCGACCCCGCAGGGGTCAGACTCACCAGCCCAGGGCAACGCCCTGGGGACCGGTGCCGCCCAACGCCCTGCACCCCAACGGGGTGCGACGGGTGGGGGCGGCAATGCATGGCGCGTTGTTTGTGGACCGATGTTGCGCCGAATGGCGATCGGCGCGACGTTGCGCCGTTCGGTCGGTGCGGGTTTGACATCGTTCGGTCGTTCATGTCACGCCCTTTCAGGGCTACCAATTTGTTGTCGCCTTTCAACCCAGGGCATTGCCCTGGACTGATGAGTTGCGCCCCTTCGGGGCTGAGGCCGTGCATTCGACCCCGCAGGGGTCAGACTCACCAGCCCAGGGCAACGCCCTGGGGACCGGTGCCGCCCAACGCCCTGAACCCCAACGGGGTGCGACCGGCGCGACGTCGCGGAACGCGCAGCGCCGAATCGTCGCGCGGCGTGGCGTCGGCGAATTGCGCGCCGTGCGGTGGTCGGGCCATCCGTTCGTGCGGTGGAAATCGTTCGGTGGTTCATGTCGCGCCCTTTCAGGGCTACGCATTTCTGTCGCCAAATCAACCCAGGGCGTTGCCCTGGGCTGATGAGTTTCGCCCCTTCGGGGCGGCCGCCGCCTCGATCATCTCGATGAACTTCGCTTCGACCTTCGCGGCGAAATCGCCCTCGATTTCATACACTTCGGCGAAACCACGAGGAACCCGCGCGTAAACTTGTTGCTGTTCGGCCGGCGCACGGCGTTGACGGTTTGCCAGGCGATAAGCATGGCCATGACGGTCGTCTTGCCGGCACCGGTGGCAGCTTGAGCGCCAGCCGCATCAGGGCGGGGTTGGCCTCTTCGTTCGCCGCGGCCAGATGGTCGAGCAAGCGTTTGCCCGACTTGCTCTGCGGCGCTACCTCTGTGAGCCAGATGGCGGTCTCCACCGCTTCGACCTGGCAAAAGAACGGGCGAACGTCGTTGAAGGGGTGATGCCGCCAATGCTTGAGCAGGCGGGCTGTCTCGGGCGTGACCTGACAATCGCTGACGTTCGGCCAGCCGCGCCATTGGGCCACGTGCTGGCGGATTTCGTTGATGATCGGCGTCGGATCGTACTGCTGTTCGACGGTCGAGAGGCCGAGACCCTCGTTGAAGACCATCTCCTGCTGGTCCGGTGTTTTGCGTTTCCTGGGCTTCGGGATGGGCGTGATGAACTCGGCGCGGCGGCGGCTTTCGAGAATGTGCTGCGTCGGCTGGCCGTGGGCGTCGAGCTCCCAGTGCCGCTGCGGGCACTCATAGGGGGAGTTGATGATTGGACGCTCGAAGAATTGGTCCTGCATGGAGGCCCCACCGCGAGGGAGCGCCGCGTCGGCCGACGCGGCAGCAAGCAGATTAGCAGATTGGGTGGTGAATGCAAGGATGAGGGTTCGGGGTTCAGGCAACAGAAATCAGGACGGAGGCGGTGAGAATGGATAGTCCGGCGGTGACGCGACGAGCCCTCACCCTAGCGCGGATTATTCACCGGGCCACAAAGCCGATCAAAGGACCGCTGCTCGCCGGCGGACGCAAATCGCTGGGTGTCGTGCTTGCCATGTTGTGGTTCACTTGTTTGGCGACGGACAAGGGACCAACGGGAATCGTTTCCGGCGTCGTGCCGAAGGCCAAGGGGAGGCCACGACCGGCAGACTATCTCTGATACGCCGGCAAGAAGTGCATGTAAATCTCGAGCACCAGCGACGCCATTGCCGTCCAATAAACCTTGTTGGGGCCGACGACGCCTTCGTTTTCCGCTGTGCCCGGCGGCACGTCCCAGCTTCCATCGGGGTTCTGCTTATCGAGCAGCAATTGACGGATCTTCGGGTGCCATTCATTCCAGTATTTGCCGCCGGCCTGATAATGGCCCTGGATGGCATAGTAATGGAAGTAATAAAAATACTGCACCGGGCCGGCCTGCCATTTGATTTCCGTGGGCGCCAGATAATCGAGCGCCTTCTTGATGCTCGGCTCTTCGTATTGTCCGAGCAACTGCAGCGAGAGCGTGCCCGCCGCGCTCATCTGATGGTTGGGGCTGCCGCCGGTCTGATAGGCGAAGCCGCCGTTGGGATGCGCGCACGATTTGACGTAGGCGATCGCTTTGTCGATCGTGGCGGCCGGAACGGCGATCTCCGCGTTGTTGGCCGCACGCAAGGCGACGATCTGCATCACCGTCACGCTCAGGTCGGCGTCCGACGGCTGCGGTTGATAGCGCCAGCCGCCGTTGGGCGACTGTGCGGCGACGATCAGATTGACGCTGCGGCGCACGCCATCTTCGAGCGCCGGATCGGCATCCATGCCGTACATCTCGGCCATGGCCAGCGTGGTCAGCGCGTGCTCGTACATCGGGCCGTGCGAGGGCCGCGACGAGGCGAACAGGCCGTTGGGCTGCTGCTGGCCGAGCACGAACTTTTTGCCGCGCTCCAGTACGCCGCGATAAGGACCTCGGCCGGGCACGTGGCCGCGGCCCATGAAGGCCAGCATCGACAAGGCGTTGGGCGCGTTGTTGTCGTGCCAGCCGCCGTCCGGCCGCTGCCTTTCGGCGATGTAGGCCAGCGCCTTGTCGACCGCCCCGGTGACTTGTTCGACGATCCGCGTCTCCGTGAGCGGCAACGCGTTGTCGGCGGGTGCATCGGCGGCGGCGGCTCGGCCCACGAGCGCCAACACAATAAGAGACATTGCCGATCTCTGTAGGGAACGCCCTCCGTGGCGTTCCGCGGCGGACCGGTTGGCCGGATTGGCAGTCGTCTGCGGAACGCCACGGAGGGCGTTCCCTACAGAGGCTCGCGCGAAGGTCGGAGAGAAAGTTTCCATTTCAAGGTCCACGGTTCTATCCCCGCTGCCTGGATCAAACATTATCTTACGATAGCCCGCTCAATCGCCTAAGCCCGACGTCGACCGAGTAAATCGTCACCAGCAGCGTCAGCATCAGCCAGTTGTCCCAGATGCTCGCCTCGCGGTGCAACGAAATGGTCTTCGGCTCGCCTTTCAACTCGCCGGTGATCGAAGCCAGGTCTTTCGGCTGCACGATCTTGCCGATTTGTGCCAACGCTTCGAGGTGTACATTGGGCCGCCGCAGCTCCTCCGTCGAAGGCCGCACATGCATCTGAGCTTCGACCTTCTCGCCGCCTTGCGCATCGTAAACGACCTGGTAGTTACCCGTCTCCTTGGGCGCGTACTTGCCGGTGTAACGGCCCAGAGTCGCCTTGTCGGCCACCATTTCCACGGTCTCTGCCGGCGCGCCTTCGCGCTCCACGCGGAGCGTGATGGTTGCATCGGTGCGCAGGGCGCCGTCGGCCTTCAAGGCCATCAGCTCGATCTGCGCCGCTTCACCCGGCCGGGCACGCACGGGCCGCACTTCCAGCCAGCTTTTCTTCTTCTCGTCGTCGTTGCGGCGCGCGACGAACCGAAGGGCCTGTCCCCAAAACTTGTAGAAGAACCGGTCGCCGACGTTCTGCCGCCAGAGCCAGGTGCTGTCGGTGCCGACGAACAGCACCTTGCCCTGGCCTGCATAGTGATGGGCGAGGAGAGGCAACTTGCCGTAGCGGCCCTCGACGCTGGCGTTGTAGGCCAATACGGTGGCCGAAGGTGACGGGCGTTCGACCGCGGCGCACCAATAGAAGGGCGGCATTTTCTCCCAGACGTTCTGATTGCGGCCCGCGTCGTCGAACAGCCGCATCGTCTCGTGCAGTCCGCCGTCGGCGCTCAACTGGAGCTTGAAGGGCTTGTAGGGCTGCGCTTCCATGCCCGACTTGCGTCGAATCTTGACGGGCAGCAAATCCAAGAACTCCTGCTCGAACGAGAACGGCATGGCGTTGGGTCCGGCCTCGACGATCAGTCCCACGCCGCGCTCGCGCACCGCTTCGGCCAGGTTCTTCACAAAGCCGCGATCGGCCAAGGCCGGCGAGACATCGCCCAGAATGATCGTGTGATATTCGGCCAAGGCATCGACGCTGTTGGGCAGAATATTGCGTTCGGACGCCGGACGTCGGCGGACTTCGGTTTCGAGCACGATGTCGGGTTCATCCGTTGCCCCGGTCGAGCTCGGCAGCATGGCGGGCGCCGTGGTCGTGGCGCTGCCGCCGGCCGCCGTTCCGGCGACGATGCCGCCGGAAAGCCCGCGACCGCCGAGACCGTGGTCGCGGCGCATGGAGTTCTTCAAGAAGCGAAAATCCCAGCGGGGCAAGCCTTCGACGTACAGCACCCGCAGTTTCTCGTCGCTGACGCGGACGACGATCTCATCGCTGTTGTTGTCCTTGATGTCCTCCGGCAGCTCGGCGGCGGGAATGAGCTTGACCGTAAGCGTCTTGGCGCCTGGTTCTTTCGCCTCGAACGAGAGTTCGACGTGCTGCTGCTCGGTGCGGCGGAGCACCAACTCTTTCGAGTCGAGCGGCTCCGTCTTGCCGTCTTCCAAGAGCACGGCCTTGACCGCCTGTTCCGGGTAGCCTTGCACTTCGAGGGTGGCAGCCACATGGACGGTATCGCCTTTGGACACCAGGTCGGGAGCGAACACATCGACCACGGCGACGTCGCGCAGGGCGGCCGGGCTGCCTGCGGGCACGGCGAACAGCGGCGCTCCGGCTTCGGCAGCCGTGCGGGCCACCTCGGCAGGCGAGCGGCCGCCGGTGTTCTGGCCGTCGGAAAAGACAACGATGCTGGCGATCTGCCGCCCGGCGGCTTCGTCGAGCACCTGGGACAGGCCGTCGCCCAGACGTGTTTCGGGACCCTGAGTCACCAGGTCGGGCAACTCGAGCGGACCGCTTTTGTGCGGCATCTGCGCCACTTCTTCGCCGACCGAGTAGAGCCGCACGTCGTACTTTTCGGCCAGCGGATCGAGCCACTCCTTGGCGCGATGTTCGACGGCCTCTTGGATGAAGCGCGCCCGAGTTTTCTCATTCAGCGCTTTGCGCGTGGCCGCGTCGACCTTTCCGTCGGTGACCTGATATCCGGTCGCTTCGGCGGCGGCCAACACGTCGGCGTCGCTATCGAACGGCCCGGCGGGCAAGCCCATGCTCTGCGACTGGTCGAAAAGCAGGGCCACGATCGGCTTCTTTTCGGTCTTCATGTCGAGCTTGAGATACGGACCCGACAGCGTGAGGACCAGCAGCAAGAGAATGAACACGCGCGTGGCCGTGAGTGCCAGCCGAAGGCCCGGCGGCACGCTGGCCAGGTTCTCCCGCTGCCGGCGATCGATGAACCAGGCGAGCGGCACCAGCAGTGCCAGCCCCAGCCAGAGCCAGGCCGGCCGCTGCACGTGCGGCGTGACGTGCTCCAGGTGCGAGCGGATGTCGTCGGCCACGCCGATCGATTTCAGTAACGATTCAATCATGGCGTGCCGGGATCGCTGGACTTATCTTCGGGCCGGGGACTAGCTTCGTCTTTTTTCTCGCCCATCTCCTCGTCACGCCGCCGACGTTGCGGCCCATAACGGAGCGGCTTGTTGCTTAGATACGGCCTTACTTGTTCAAGAGTGAACTGGTATGGAGCTTTTTCGCAACCTTCTGGGGGAAATTCGTAATAGACATGAACGCTGCCTCTTGGTTTATCCGGTTGGCTCATGAGGTTTCTCCTCTGTTGGTATTTAGCGGTAGAACCGTCAGGCGGCGCTCCCGCAATAACTGTCCGTTGACAAGCAACTGCACGCGATATTCACCCTTTTCTGGAAACACTAGATCGTTCATTTCAAAGATGAGTTCCACTGCGGTGAGAGGGTCGCGGAACGTCACGTCGGCGTCGATGCTATAAATCGGCTCTCGCTCCTCGTCGATATCAACGAAGCGCAATTCAAATACGATCGAGCCTCGCCCCTCGACGAGCGCCGCGTAAACAATGAGGCCGGGATGGTGTAGTGGCAACGACGTGGCGCCAATAACCGTGCGGATTCCCAGGATCGACAGCGTACCGCTCAAATCGTCGCGATAAATCTGGTCGGCGACAATCATCGCCAGAACTTCTGGAAGCGGCTTATCCATCGAAGGTGACGTTCAGTTAATTGTAGGAATCGACGCGAATCTCAGTTGTCCCATGTCGAAGCTTTAGTTGGCCTTGACCTCGCTCAACCGCTTGAAATAGTCCTCGATAAACTTCCGATAACCCTCCGGTCCCTGCTCGCGCATGCCTTGCAACAACTCTTCGCGGAGCCTGGGCTGCATCTTCAAAATCAACGAGCGCGTTTGCGGATCGAGCTTCGACAGCTCGACCTCGACGATCTGCCCGCTGGTCGAAGTTGGACCGAGATTGCCCAGCGACATGCCGCGCGAGGTGTGCGCAGGGCCCTTCTGCGGCTGGCCGGGCTGATTCTGCGCCATCGCGTTTTGCGCTTGGCGCAGCCGCTGGGCCAGCGCCATCGCTTCCTGCAATTCGGGCGATTGCAGCAGATTTGCCAGGTTGGGTTCGCCGGCCGCCGCCGCGTTTTCGGTGCCCATCGGTGCGGCCTCCGATGGCATCGGTTCGTTGGCACCAGCCAGCGCCTGTTGAAGCTGCTCCCTCAGGGCCTCCAACGACGCCATGTCGGTGCCCAGGCTTTGCTGGCTGAGGTTCAACTCCTCCAGGCGATGAAACTGGCGATCGGCCAGAGCCCCGCGCTGCGCCTGGGGCGGAGCGTGCGGCGCGTCGGCGTGTTTCCTCGGTTTCGGACGTTTGTCGGCAAACCGCGGGTCGAGCTTCGGCCGCGGGCCGCCCAGTGCCGGCTCAAACAGCGGTTCATCGTCGCCCATTTCGTCCTTCGCTTCCGGATGTTCGCCCGGCTCCGGCTTACCCTCGCCGGCATCGGCCATCTCTTCCGGCGTATCCTCTTCCTTGGGCGGAACGAGATATTCTTCGTCCTCGCCCATCATGGGGGCATCCGGGAAATCGGGCCGGCGATCGCGGCGCGACATGCGGTTTTGAGCCAAAAGCTGCCGGGCCTCGTCGAGCGCCGGATCGCTCTCGCGCTCCAACCGTCGCTGCCGCTTCTCCAGATCCGACAGCATCATATCGGGCACGACCTGCGAAGCATCGAGCATCTCGGCCTGCCGACCCTCGAATTTCTGCAACTGCTCTCGCAATGCGGCCAGCATCTCGCGCAGGTCTTCCAGGCCGCGCTCGGTGCCTGCCGCCTGCTGCTTGAGCATCTCTTCTCGAAGCTGGGCCAAGGCCTTGTCGAGGCCGGCGTCCATTTGCTCGCGGGCTTTATCGAGCGCCTTGAGCCGCGCGGCCAAGGCTTCCAGCTCGTCCTGAATGTGGTCGCCGGCTTTGGCCAGGTCGCCGAGATTGGGGTCGTTCTGCTGTGGACTGGCAGCCTGCCGCAGGTCTTTGGCCAGCGCTTCCATCGGCTTCACCGCCAGGCGGTCGAACGCTTCCTGGGCGGCCTTCATCTCCGAGACCAACTCGGGCGGCAGCATTTGCAATTGAGCGGCCTGCTGGGCCGCCTGCATCAATTCGTTGGCAAGCTGCTTGCCGACATTGGCGTTCTGGTTCTCTTTCGCCGCGGCCTTGGCCAGTTCTTGCCGCAATTCGTTGAGCTGCCTCGTCGTCTCGGCATCGAGCTCCGGCCTGAACTGGGCGGCCTGCACTTGCGGATTGGCCTCGGCCGCTTCACGGGCGGCCTCTTGCGCCTTGGCCTCCGCTTCTTCAATCGTCTTTTCCAGCGGCGCGTATTTGCCTTCGAGCTTCTCGACCGCTTCCTTCACTGTGGCCTGCTCGGCAATCAGCTTGGCCAGCTTCTCTTCGAACGTGTCTTGCTGCTGCTCGAAACGGGCAAGCTGCTGATCGGCCGAATTGGCGTCGGTCGCGATGCGCACCAGGTAGTCTTGCGTCTCGGCCACCTGTCCTTTGCAGTCTTCGACCTGCACGCGATACCGCACGTGCTCGCCGGGCTTCAGGTCGAACGGCAACAGGTCGAGCGTGAGAAGCGCCGTGTCGCCGCGGACCTGCTTGCCGTATTTCTTGCCGGTCGTTTCACGGAAGCCACCGGAATCACCTCGCTCGACAAGCACCTTGAGATGTTTCAGCGCGAAGTCATCATAAGCGGCGACCGTCAGCGGCACTTTCTTGGCCTGACTGAGCACGATGTCGGCGCCCGGCCGCTCCAGCGTGACCTGCGGCGGATTGTCGTCAATGGCCAGGTACTTGGCCTCCTTCATCATCGGATTCGGATGCTTCAACTCGTTGCGCAACTCGACGCGCCACAACCCTTCACCCACCAGCGGGAAGATGCCCGACCATTCGCCGGGATGCTGCGACGCCAACGCGAACGTTTCGCGAACGACGAGTTTCCGCTGGTCGCGCGTGGGGGGTGGAAGCGCGCCGGCCAAGTGCCAATAGCATTGCCCGCCGTGCAGCGTGAAGCTCATGCCCTTGATCGCTTTGTTTTCCAGCCCGACGGCTTTGGCCGGCACTTCCAGCCGCAGCCATTTGCCGGCTTCGGGCAAGGCGCCCATCGCATGGCGGCTGGCGGTGTTCGGCTGGCCGGTGCCGATCTTGTCGTCGCCCCAATAGGCCCGGTGCTCCCAGTTTTGCCCGTCGTGCCATTCAAGCATGATCGTTTCGGGCTTCTGCTCGGGCACGATATAAACCCAGGCAAAGAGATATTCGCCCGGCTCGATTTGAAAACCGACCGGCGCGGTATGGAAACGATGGCCGTACACTCCGGCGGCAGCCGGTTCGCTATGCGTGGGACGCTGATGCTTCTCGGTGTCCCATTGCCAATTCCCCTCCGACACGGCGCCATCTGGCGCTTTGCGCTCGAACCAGACACGCTCCTGGCGATCGACGACGGGCACCGGCTCCCAGGCCATGTCGAGGAGTTGGATCTCACCCTCGGCCACATCGCCCTCGCTTTCGACGCGCACCTCGACGCCGCTGGTCTCCGGGCCGGTCACATCGGTCGAAGCCTGCGGAAGAACGCCCTCTTCTCCCAACTCGAAGTAGTCGGGATAGTGCAGCACCGCGCGCAGGTCGACGATCTTCGGGCGGTCGACCATCACGATCTTGTATTTTTTGCTCCACGTGCCGCCGCCGTGTATGCGATAGGCGAACGACTTTTCCAGCCCTTCGAGTGTCCGCGACCACGGGCCCTTGTCTTGCGGCTGCAGGTCGTGCCAGATTGTTTCGCTGCCGTCGTCCGGCAACAACTCGACGCGCAACTGCTCAGGTTGGCCTTTGGTCACATCGACGGCGAACTCGATTTCTTCGCCCCGCAGCACCTTGGCATCGCCTGGCCTGACGTTGAATTCGACGCCCGTGGCCGGCGGGATGTCGGCCCACGGTTGAAAGATGCGGGCCATCGCGGTCGGCAGGCGATCGGCGAGCACGATCCAGCAAACGACAAACAGCGTCACCGTCGCGGCCAGCGCCATGCCGGCCCGTTGCAGGCTGTGGCGATCGACGACGGTCGACGGCCTGAACGATCGAATTCGGTCAATGGCCTCGCTCACCAGGCGACGATAGAACTCCGGAGAATGGCGGTTGCGCCGTGTGTCGTCCGACAGATCGACGCAGCTCACCAGCCGGTTATGGATGCCGGGCAGGTAATGCTCGATGCGCCGCGCCACGTGGGTATTTCCCAAGCGGCGAAACAGCGGCCGCAGTACGCCACTGAAAAAGACCCACACGGTCGGCACCACAACCAGCGCCAACGCGATGGCCCGCATCGTCGGCCAGAACGGCACAACGAGATCGAGCAACGCAAGCACGAGTAGCGTGCCCAGGTAAATGGCGACCGACAGCGCCAGGCCGGTGGCCACCCAGCTTCCGCGCAGCAATTGCCGCACGTGCCGGATGAGGCGAAAAATGGGGCCGATGTCGTGTTCAGTATCGGGTCGATTTGACATATTCATGCATCCTCGTGTCCCGCCCCGGTCATCCGTCCCACCCACGTGCCCGGACTCATTTCGCGAATTCGCTCGCCCACCGAAAGGTCTTCTCCCTGATCGGGCCGCTTGCCGCCCAGCGTCGCCAACATGAACTCCACGCCGATCACGACAAACACGATCGCCAGCAGCCAACGCCAAATCTCCCGCTCGTCGCCAACCGTGCCCAACTCCTGCTGCGTTTCGGCCGAAGCATCGACCACGGCCAAATCAACGTCCGGCAGCCACTCGCGCAACTGCGTCTCGTCGGCCAGGGCGAACTGCGATTCGTCGGGCGACAGGTTGACGGCAAACTCCGTCGAGTCGTGCTTGGGCTGCTCCACGCGGCCACCCCGCACATCCACTGTATAATACCCCTTGACGGCCGTTTTCTCGAATCCGCCGACCCACCGCGGGCCGGAACGAGTGAACTCCAGCTCCGTCGCATGCCGCTGCGCGTCGACGATTTTGCCCGCGACGGGATCCCAATTGGCCGCCACGGCAATCTCCGCCGCGCCGTCAGCCGGCACCACCGACGGTGCCTCGACGTCCGGCCGATGCTCCACGTAATTGACCATCCGCAGAATCAGCGGCACAAATTCCGGCTTCAGCGGCAAGTTGTTCCATTTGCTCGTGGCCGGAAAGGCCGCCAGCAGCACCTTGCCGTCTCGAAAGCGGCCCTCGACCATCGCCGGCTCGTTGGGCGAAAACCGGGCCAGCGGCAAGCAATTCGCCGCATCCTCGTCGACCACGATCGGGAAACGCCGGTAAAAATTCGCCGTCGTCAGGTAGCGCGACTCGCGGTCGTCGAACACCGACAGCACCGGATGGGCATAGTCGATCGACGTGAGCTGCACGAAGGTGTCGAACTTTTGAACGTCGCCCGATGCCGGGCTTAACGCGGCCCCCACAACACGCTCTTTGAGCGGCCCCGGCACGGCAAAGAACTGCTTGTTGTAGACGTCGGGATTCACCTTGTCGCCGGGGAAGACGATCAAGCCGCCGCCCGCCGACACGTAGTCTCGAAGCCAGGTGAAGTGCTGGCCGTTGAGCTGTCCGCAGTTTGCCAAGATCACCACCGCGGCGTCGCGCAACGTCTCCGGGTTGACGTTCCCCTCGGGGATTTCCTGCACGTTCAGCGAGCGGACGTATTCCTTGCTCGGCGCAAGATTCACAGCCGCCAGCCCCGACGACGACACTTCGGGCGCGGGACTTTCGGTCTTCGACTTTTCTTCTTCCTCGCCGTGTGCCGTCAACGCCGTGCGGAGGTAAAGCCCCTCGTTCTCGAAGGGATCGCCGGCCGGATTGCCGTTCACCAGCAGCACCTTGATCGGCGGCGCGACCGACAGCGTAAAAAGATACTGGTCGTCGTCGGGAAAGCGGTCGTCGCCAATCTGAAAGCGGCCCCGCAAGATGCCCGGCTGCGTAGGAACGTAAATGATCTCCTTTTCGGCAGTGTCGCCCGGCTTGATGGTCAGCGGTATACGGGCAACCTCCTTCTCATCAATGAATACGCCGACCGTCACATCGGCTGCCTCGCTCTTGGAGTAGTTGGCCACTTTTGGCCGCAGCAGCAAGGGCAGACCGACGACCGTGCGGTGCTCGCGGGGCGCCGCGCCGATCACCGCCCGGTTCGCCAGCGGGTCTTTCGAGCCGACATTGACGACCACCAGGTGCGTCTCTTTCGGCAGGAACCGCTCGGTGCCCTGGTTGGCCAGCTCGCGCCAGCCGGTGGCCTGACAATCGGTGAACAGATAGACGGTGGCCTTCGAGCGTTCGGGCGCGCCCGCCGCGAAGAGTTGTGACAGGGCCACGAGCCAGTTGGCCCGCGACGGACTGGCTTTAAGATCCTGAATGTGCTCTTTGATGCTCTCGGTGTCGGCGGTGAAGCGGCTGAAGACTTCTTCCGGTCGGGCGGCGACGCGGACCAGCGTCAGGCGGTCGTCGCGTGCCAGCCGGTCGGCGACGGTCAGTGCCGCCGTTTTTGCCCGTTCCAACGACGAGAGGCCCGCGGTCTGGGCATTCATGCTGGCCGAACAATCGACGAGCAGCATCACGTCGCGGCCGGCGCCGCCGCCGAACAGGGCGCTCCAGTGCTTCACCATCGGACGACTGCAAGCCAGCACCAGCAACAACACGAACAAGGTCCGCAGCGCCGCCAGCAGGGCTTCCAAGAACTTCATCTGCCGCCGCTGCTGCACATAGCTGTCGAACAGGAAGCGGAAGGTGCTCAATTCAACCGTGCGCAAGCGGTGCAGCGTCAGCAGGTGCAGCAGAATCGGCACCGCTGCCAACGGCAGAAACCAGAGCAGGGCTGGATGAAGAGGAAGCATGCTGTTATCGCGATCGCGGATGCGCAGGGACGGGGGAAGACCGCACTACGAGCTCATGGCCGGGGCGCAAACCGGGCATGGTCGCCAGATGCCCTTCCACACGCGCGACCACATCCGCTTCCTGGCCACCGCCTAACCAATCGAGCACTGCCTGAGCCGCGCACTCGAAGTCGTTGACGAAGGCCTTGACGACCCGCTCGCCCTGGTCATGAACCGCCACTTCCCAGCCGTTACGGCCTCGGTAGAGGATCTCCGCGGTTCGTCCGCCAAGTGCAGTCGCGCCGTAACTCTGCATGCCGAGACTGATTTCATAGGGGCGATAACCGAGACTGTAAGCTTTTTCGAGAAAGCGAACCTCGCGCTTGTCTTGCTCGCTGTGCCGTTGTTGATCGCCAACGTCGAACGGCCAATACCGGCTAATTAAAGATTCCATCACTCGTCTCGATCTCGAACAACCATTACGTCGATCCAATCGTCTCGTCGTCTACTTATTCTTGCCTTCCATCTTCCTCCGAGCGCACGCATGACGCGGTCTTCGATCTCCGGTTCGTCGAGAAGACCGCGCTGAATTGCGATAGCGAACGGTGCCAACATTGGCCGTGTTACCCCATCCGTGACCGCTTATCCAAGCACACCGCCAGCGAAACGTCGTAGGGCTGCTTGGTGTTGATCAGATTGTAGTCGATGCGGCGCTCCAGGCAGTCGCGTTTCACCCGCTCGGTGAAGGCGTTGATCCGCGACAGGTAGCGTGCCCGCAGGCTCTTGGGATTGGCCACCACGCGTCCGGCGCCTTCCATGTCTTTGAATCGCGTCAGCCGGTCGTAAGGGAAGGTCAGTTCGGCATCGTCCATCACGTGAAACACCACCACCTCGTGATGATTGTGGCGGAAGTGTTGCAGACCGCTGGCGATCGACTCCTCTCTGTCGATCAGGTCGCTGATCACGATCACCAGGCCGCGGCGCTTGATCCTTTCGGCCACTTCGTGCAGCACCGATCCGACGTTCGTGTCGCCGCCCGGCTCGGTCTTTTCCAGTAAATCGAGCACGCGGCGGAATTGTGTCGGCCGCGCTTTGGCCGGCATGTGCAGCCGCACGCTGTTGTCGAACAGCGTCAGGCCAACCGCATCGTTCTGCCGTAACAGGAGGTAGGTGAGGGCCGCGGCGAAATAACTGCCGTATTGCAGTTTGCTGATCTTGCCGCTCTGAAAGGCCATCGAGTTCGAGCAATCGAGCAGAATATATGCCCGAAGATTCGTCTCGTCTTCGAACAGTTTGACGAAGTAGCGGTCGTTTCGGGCCAGAATCTTCCAGTCGAGCGTGCGCAGCTCGTCGCCTGGCGTGTAGGCCCGGTGGTCCAGATACTCGACGGAAAAGCCGTGATACGGACTGCGATGCCGGCCGGTCAGAAAGCCTTCGACCACCTGCCGGGCCACAAATTCCATGTGGCCGACGCGTGCCAGACCTTCGGGATCGAAGTAGCGGTTAGGCATGTTTTATTCCGGCTCGCGAACCGACTCGAACAGCTTCTCAACGATGTGGTCCGGCGTAACACCGTCGCTCTCGGCGGTGAAACTGGTAACGAGCCGGTGCCGCAGCACGGGCCGGGCGACGTAGCGAATGTCTTCCGTCGAGACGTGAACGCGGCCGTCGAGCAAGGCGTTGGCTTTAGCACCCAACAACAACGATTGGCAAGCGCGGGTGCCGGCGCCCCAGGTGAGATACTTATTCACGAAATCGGGCGTTTCCGGCGAGCCGGGCCGCGTGGCCCGGACCAGGCTGACGGCGTATCCCGACACGCTGCGGCCGATCAACACCTTCCGCACGGTCTGCTGCAACTGCAGGATCACCGCCCGGTCGAGCACCGGCTGCAACGTCGGCATATCGCCGCTGGTCGTCGCCTCGGCGATGGCCAGCTCTTCGTCGAAGCTGGGATACTGCACCAGGATTTTGAACATGAAGCGGTCGAGCTGGGCTTCGGGCAACGGATACGTTCCCTCCTGCTCGATCGGGTTTTGCGTGCCCAGCACCAGAAACGGCCGCTCCAGCGAAAAATCTTCGCCGGCCGTCGTGACCTTATACTCCTGCATCGCTTGCAACAGCGCGGCCTGCGTCTTGGGCGGCGTGCGATTGATTTCGTCGCCGAGCAGGATGTTGCAAAAGATCGGCCCCTTTACGAACCGCATCCGCCGCCGGCCGGTGCCCTCTTCTTCGTCGAGGATTTCCGTGCCCGTGATGTCCGATGGCATCAGGTCGGGCGTAAATTGAATGCGGCGGAAACTGAGCGACATCAGCCGGGCGATGTTCGAGATCATCAAGGTCTTGGCCAGCCCCGGCACGCCTTCCAGCACGCAGTGACCCTGGCAAAACAGGGCGATCAGCACCTGCTTGACGACCTCGTCCTGCCCGACGATCACGCGGGCAAGCTGCTCCTTCATCTTGTTAAAGGCGCTGGTCAGTTCTTCGGCTGCCTTAAGATCGGATTGGCCGATCTGGGCCGATTTCGCCGGAGTCATCAGGGGATTCGTGTTGGTCGGAGGGGCCATCATCGTACTCGTGGGAGGGAGGGCCGAGGCAAACTCGACTACGGTAAGACTATTGTCGCGGGCGGGCAAAACGTTACGCGCTTTGCGCAGGCGGCAAAGCAGGTCATTCCGCAGGATAGTTGAGAATCGGCCGGCTAGCCAGTAGCGGCACCGATTCTGTAGGGAACGGACTCGATTCTGTAGGGAACGGACTCGATTCTGTAGGGAACGGACTCCGTGCCGTTCCGGGAAGTGCGAATCAACTGTTGTTTGCGGGATCCCGGAACGGCACGGAGTCCGTTCCCTACAGAGATTGCGGGATCCCGGAACGGCACGGAGTCCGTTCCCTACGGAGATGAGGGCCCGGCGGGACGATGGCTACCTCGCCAGGCGTTGCTTTTCCATTTCGACGCAGTTGCCGACGTCATTGTATTCAACGCGCGACATGAAGGCCCGCATCAGCATGATGCCCCGGCCAGACGGGATTTCAATGTGCTCCTCGTCGGTGGGGTCGGGCACGTCTTCCGGCTTGAAGCCGGCCCCCTCGTCGCGAATCTGAATCCAGAGCCGTTCGGGCGAAATCTTGCAGGAGATGAACACCCGCTTGTCAGGGTCGGAGCGGTTGCCGTGGCGAATGGCGTTGACCAGTGCTTCCTCCAGCGCCAAATGTACGCTGTGGACGTCGTGCTCCGACCAGTCGTGGGCGGCGAGCTGTTCGAGCACGTCGTCCAAGACCCGCTTGCCTGCCCCGGTTTCGCTGGGAATGACCAGATCGGCTTTCCAAGGCCAAAGTTCGGTTGCCATTGGCTCGAGCGTTTTTCACTCTAGGCCCGTCGCTAAAACGCCGCCAAGGCGTCGGCTTCGTCGTCCTTGATGTCGAACAATTTGTTCAACTTCGTGATGGCGAAGACTTCGTAGATTTCAGGCCGGATGTTGCTTAGTTTGAGTTTGCCCGATCGGGCTTTGACTTTCTTGTCGAGCGTGATCAGCTTGCCCAAGGCGGCACTGGAAAGGAAATCGACCTTGGAGAAGTTCAAAACCAGCTTGCCGCGGTTTTCCTGCTCGACGAGCTGAAACAGCTCGGTGCCCAACTCCTGAATGCTGGCTTCGTCGAGGATCTTACGGTCCACGAACCGCACGACGGTGACGTCGCCCACCTCCGAGACTTCAAGCCGCCGATGTGCAGCCATGAAACGTTCGCTCCCGAAAACGGCACGCTGCGCCACCAAGGAGAACGGATCTGGGCGGCGGCCGATGCCTTAACTTGTGTCTGCTTATGATATTCGGCAATCGGCGCGTGTCAAGCGGGAAGCTGAGGAACCCCTTGCGCATAAAAAAGGCCACCGCAGGCGGGGCAGGTACCTGGGCGGCCGCCGTCAGTGCAAGCACCAACGACAAGGTTGAATATAGACGCTGCCACGCTCCTCCGCAAGCAAATTCTGGAAAGATTTTTTGTGGACCGGCGTGCGCCATGTTTGTTCGTCGTCAGTGGTCTGTTGTTCGATGCAACAGGCCACGGACGACGGGGTACGAACCGGGTTCATTTTACGAAGCTTGCAGCCGTGCGCCGAAGCGCTGGCTACACGCCGCGACAATCCGCTCCCGAATGGCGTCGGCCTGGGCGCCGGTCAGCGTCGCCTGCGGATCGCGCAGCGTCACGCTGAACAGCAGCCGCTTTTCGCCCTGCCGCACAAGCTCGTCGTTGCGGTAGATGTCTTTGAACGCGAGCTGTTCCAGAACGCTGCCCGCCGCTTCGCGCACGGTCGAGGCCACGTCGGACCATCGCACCGTTTCCTTGATCTCCAGGTTCAGGTCGCGGCTGATCGCGGGCGTCGCGGGCACTTCGCGGTAGCGGGGCACGAGCCCCGCCAGGTCGACCAGCGGCGCCAGCCGCAGCTCGGCAACGGTCGCCGTGCCGCGCAGCTCGAACTCCTTCCGGCCGGCGGCCGACAGCTCTCCCACGATCGCCAATCGCGCGCCCGCGAGCCACAGCTCCACCGCGCGGCCGGACGACAAGAGCGGGTGCTTGAAATCCCGCACTTCCAGTCCCGCTGGCACGGCCAACGCGCCGAGCGTGGCCTCGATCGCACCCTTGACCGCGAAAAAATCGCCGCCGCTAGTCAGCGCCAGCATGACCTGTTCGTCGGGCAGGCTGTCCGGTCGCGGCAAATACACATTGGCGATCTCGAACAGCTCGATCGTCGGGTTCGCCACGCTCTCGTTGGTCCGCCGGACGCCGAGCAAGCTGGGCACCAGGCTGCGGCGCAGCCGGTCGGCCCGACGCAAGATCGGCGTGGGCGATATCAACGGCGGCGCATCGGTCCAGGGACTGAAAGCCGCCGACCATCCCTCCTCGACCGCGCTGAGCGTCAACGCCTCGTCGTAACCCAGCGCCGTCAGCGCCTGCCGCACTCGGCCCAACACGCGGTCTTGCTTTCGCTCGGCCGAAGGCGACATGGGCACGCTTACGTCTTCGGGGATCGCGTCGTAGCCGTGAATGCGGGCCACCTCTTCGATCAGGTCGATCTCGCGCGTGAGATCGCGCCGCCAGCTTGGAGGAACGACTTCGACCTGCCGCTCGTCGGCCGCGCGCACCGCGTTGCCCAGCGCCTCGAGAATTCGCCGCACTTCGCCGGCAGCGACGTGGATGCCCAGAATGCGGGGCAATTGGGCCAGTCGCAGCACGATCGGCTCTCGCCGCGGCGGCGGGCGGCCGACATCGATGACGCCCGCAGCCAGTTCGCCTCCGGCCAAATCCAGAATCAGCTCGGACGCGCGGCGGCTGGCCCAATCGACGCCCTCGGGATCGAGGCCGCGCTCGAAGCGATACGACGAATCGCTGTGCAGACCGAGCCGCCGGGCCGTGTTGCGAATCGAGAGCGGGGCGAACTCGGCGCTCTCGATCAACAGCTCGGTCGTGGCCTGCGTCACCTCAGTCTCGGCCCCGCCCATGACGCCGCCGATGCCGACGGGCTGCTCGGCGTCGGCGATCACGCACACGCCGGCGCCGGTGGGGTAAGTCTTATGATCGATAGCCAGCAGCGTCTCGCCTTCGCGGCCCTCGCGGACCACAATCCGCCGGCCCGCCAGCCTGGCCAGATCGAAGGCGTGCAGCGGCTGCCCGCACTCCATCAGCACATAATTGGTCACGTCGACCACGTTGTTGATCGTGGCGATGCCGATCGTCGCCAGCCGCCGGGCCAGCCAGGTGGGACTCGGGCCGACCTTCACGCCCCGCACCACTCGGACCGTGTAGCGATAGCAATGCCGCGGACACTCCAACGACACCTGGATCAGCGAGGCGACGGCCGATTTCGATTCTTCTGGCGCCGCGGGCGGAAGCTGCAGCCGACGCTCGAACAGCACCGCGATCTCACGGGCAATGCCCAAGTGACCCAGGCAGTCGGGCCGATTGCTGGTTATTTCCAGGTCAATCGCCAGGTCGTCGCCGACGGGCTGCGTCGACTCATGGTTGAGCCCGGCCATCATCAGCCGCCGTTCGACCTCAGTCGCCGGCACATCGAGGGCGACGTAATCTTTAAGCCAATTCCAAGAGACGATCACGATGGAAAGCGGTTTGCGAGTGAAACGTGAAAGTCGTGATTATGGCCGGACGTGCCTTTGGTCACAACAGCGCCGCGGCTTTCCGCACATTCTCGATGGGCGGTAGCTATTCCACCTCAACGAGCGGCCCGCCCAAGACCTCGGACCGCGGCTTGATTCCCAAGCCAGGTGCGGTACTCGCCGCCATGCGGCCGCCAATACGTTGCGGGGCGCCTTCGGCGATGCTGACGGTGACGTAGCTGTTGAAATCGGTGCTGGTGAACAGGAATTCCGGCGGCGTGCTGTGGGCCAGGTGGGCGATGGCGGCCGTCACGATGTCGCCGCCCCAGCTATCTTCGATGGTCATCGCGATGCCCAGCGACACGCACAGGTCGCGCGCCTGCCGGGCTTTTGTCAGCCCGCCGAATTTGCTGATCTTGATGTTCACCACGTCCATCGCCAGGTCGGCCCGCCCGCGCAACAGCACGTCGACGCCGTCGATCACTTCGTCGAGCACAAACGGATGGTCGGTGTGCCGCCGCACGGCGAGACACTCCTCGTAGCTCAGGCAGGGCTGCTCGATGTAGACGTCGACGTCGCGCACCGCCCGGAGCACACGCATTGCCTCGTGCGGCAGCCAGCCGGTGTTGGCGTCGGCCACCAAGCGGTCGCCGGCTTGGAGTTGGGCGGCGGCCGCGCGAATCCGCTCGATATCGACGTCGGGGTCGCCGCCGACTTTGAGCTGAAAGCGGCGATAACCTTCGCCGCGATACTTGGCGACTTTGGCCGCCATTTCGTCGGGCGACTCCTGCGAGATTGCCCGATAGAGCACAACATCTTCGCCGAAGCGACCGCCGAGCAGGGTCGAGACCGGTTGCCCGGTGGCCTTGCCCAGAATGTCCCAGCAGGCGATGTCGATGGCCGACTTGACGTAGGCGTGGCCTTTCATCGCGGCGTCCATGCGGCGATTGAGCCGGCCCAGCTCCAGCGGGTTTTCGCCGATCAAGTGCGGCGCCAGCTCGGCAATGCCCGTGCGGCAGCCGGCGGCGTAGGCGGGCAAATAGAACGGACCCAGCGGGCAAACTTCGCCGCAGCCGCTGATACCCGCGTCGGTATCGACATGCACGACCGTGCTATCGAACACCTCCACCGACTTGCCGCCCGACCATTTGTAGCTCCCTTCGTGCAGTGGCAGCTCGACGCGGTAGGCGGAGATTTTGGTGATTTTCATGGTAGAATGCCAGGAGTTGACTTCAAACGTCTAGCGGCTCATCTCCTGGCAACCGGAAAGGCCTCAGCGTGAATTGCCAGGACAATCGCCCATGGGCTGGGTGGCGGTCGGGGGCGCATGCTTTTGCGTCGGCTGCCTGCTGATCGTCGCCGGTCGATGGGCGGGAGGCGGCTGGTAACGCGTCGCTCGGTCAAGCTGACGCCAGCCGGTTATCGGCGCCGGCGGCGTCGCTTGGGAATGGGTTCCGGCGGGTCGATGGGCACGAACGTCAGCGGCGCGACAAAGGCCGTCGGCGACCGCCAGCCAGCGTCCTTTGCGGTCAGTATCCGGCCCGTGCTCCTCCCCTCTTGCGGCGTATCGCCCGGCGGATGCGGAGTTGGTTGCGGCTTTTGCGGCTTATTCGGTTTCTTCGCCATTTTCAAATTCTGCGTCTAAATGCTGCGTCGCCAACTCTTCACCGTCGAGCAGCACCGCAAACTGATACCGCCCGGCGCGCGGCAACCGCAATGAGTCAACCGGGAGGACTACATCCATGTTAGCAAGGCGCTCAATGAAATCCAAGCTGCTAAACATCGCGACAGCCACTCTCGTGCCATCGGCCAAGTCTCGAAGCTCGATGGCGAGCTGATATCGACCGATTCCGTCGTAGAGCTGGAGAAAAAGCGCAAACGGAAGTGAAACTCCGGGAAAGGTGGAAAACCGTACGACGTCAATCAGCTTGTTCAGGCTGAACTGGCCGGTGATTTCGTCCTCGACTACGTTCTCGCAGAGTAGCACTGCCTTGCACTGCGGTAATGGCTTTTGCCGGGTCTGCTTTGGGTTGGAAGGTCCGTTGGGCATGGTTCGTTCAGTGGAGTGGGGTTTCTGGCGCCGGCCGAATGACAAGTGTATCGCCTTCGGCCACACAGGTCATGTCCAGCGGCTCCAGGAGTAAACCCAGCGCTGATTGCAGCGGGATGCCTTTGATCCACCTGCGGATAGGAACATCGGATGACCGCCGAGCGCGATGGAAGGCCTCGTCGTCGATGCGGATCTCGGAATTATGACGGTCCGAGAGAAACTGTATGACATCCGGAAAACGGCTGCCTGGCGAAGTCGAGCTCCGTCAGCTCGGCCAGGCACGTCAGTGTCGATTGGTCTACCGGTTCGCTGGCGAGCGAACCGGCTACTTGCAGTTTGGTCAGCCCGGCTTCAGTGACTTCGCTGCCCAAGAGCGAGACCGAAACGAGCGAGCAAATCTCGTTGAGCGCATCAATGTCGCCGTCGTTGATTTGGGTGTCGCACAGATTCAGGTACGACAGTCGCGGAAGGGTCTGCAAGTAGGTCAACGCCTTTCCCGTGATCGTTGTGCCGCGAAGCTCCAACTCTTCCAGGGCCTTGAAGCGGCCCAGTCGCTTCAGGCCGTCGTCGGTGACCGCGGTATCGTTCAGGAGCAAGCGGGCTACTTCGTCACCGTCAGCCAAAGCTCGCTGAGGCGAGCGCCTGCCACAACCAACGCTTCCGCCAGCCGAGAACGGCCTGCTTCCGATGATTTTCCAAGAATGCGAATCGGACCGGAGAACGGCCCCGACGTGGCCGTCAGCACCAGTTTGACGGTTTTCGCCGTGTCGCCCTTGGCAACCGATTTGACAGGCGCAACCGTGACGCCTTCGGGCAAACCAAGCACTTCAAGCTCGATTTCGCGGTCGAAGTTCTGTCGGCGGTCGATCGTCACGGGAATCTCCAGCGGCTTGCCGACGGTCAGCACATAAGCGTGTTGTGGAACGCTGAGCGTGAACTCGGCCTCCAACGGAGCGATGGTCAACCGATAGAAATAACGCGGGCCGCCGTGTTCGTAGAGGTCGGAAACGACCAGCGTGTAATCGCCGTCGGCCGGCGCGGTGTACTTCACCGAGGGGTCGGCATCCTTGCCCGAATCGTCGGCACGCACGAGCGACTTGCCCGAAGCGTCGAACAACTCCTGCACGGCGTCGAGCGGATAACCGAGCGATCGGCTTTCGATCGTGAATTGCCAGGGCTGGCCCTTGATAAGATGCAAGCGAAAGGCGTCTTTATCGCCAGGTCCGCCGATGCGGCCGCTCAGCGTGGCCGGCAGTTCCACCGGCAGCGGATGGGCGACGTCGTTCGGCTCGGCTTCCACCAGCGAGCGATGCGGCACAATCGGCAAGGTCAACGCATCGGCCCATTGCGGTGAGAACACGTCGACGTGCGTCGCGTCCGCGGGCGGCACGATCGCGCGGCGCTGGTCGGCGTCGGCCAGGTTCCATCCGAACACTTCCAACTCGGCTTGGCCTTCGCGCGAAATCGCCAGCGGCAGCGAGCCGTCGATGAACGCGCCGGTGGTCACAGTGAGTCGATAGATAAACGTTTCGCCCCCGGCAAACGAGATCGAGGCGTCGGGCGTGGCCGGAAAGGCGAACAGCCGCACCAGGTAAACGCCGTCGGCCGGCACGTTGAACGGCAGCAAAGGATCGAGGCCGCGCTCGTCGTCGCTCTGGACCAACACGCTGCCTCGCGGCGAGACGACCTGCAGCACGGCATCCATCGGCGATCCGAGGACTTCGTTCGCCGTCACCGCGGCGACCAGCGTCTGACCCTTCACGAGCGAGACGGCGTAGGTATCGACGTCGCCCCGCTTTTCCAATCGTCCGTTGACCAGACACGTCGAACTGGGCAGCGTCTGCGGCTTCTTCGGGCTATCGTTCGGTTCCTGCTCGCTGGTTTCCGGCAACGTGCCCACGGCAAACGGCAAGGGCGCGGATGCGCCCTCGGCATTGTAGACGCGAACCCAACGGAGGCCCGGCACGGCGTCTGGCGCGACGGTGACCGAAAACTTGCCTTTCTCGGCCCCCGCGACGATGCTCACATCCGGCCGGTTCACCCAGACCTGTGCAGGCCATTCACCTGGATTTCCGCCCGCCGTGACTTCCACGGTTGCGCCCCTTGCCGCTCCTGCGGGAAACAGGAATTTCACGTCCGGCGGCGCGGCGTCGGCAAGATGAGCCAGCAAGGCCATCGAAAGAAGGGCGGTGCTCGTCCCGATTTGCAATTTGCAATTCGCAATTTGCAATTTGCAATTCCCCGTCACGCCATGAGCTCCCTGATCGGCGTCGGATCGCTCACCAGGTGCGTCGGCCGGCCTTGCGGCGTGTAATAGATCTTGTCGGGGTCGATGCCCAGCTTGCGATAGATCGTCGAAACAAAATTCTCCGGCGAGAGCACCCGTTCGACCGCCGAATGGCCGTTGCGGTCGGTGGCGCCGACCACCAGGCCGCCCGGCGTGCCGCAGCCCGCGAACAGAATCGACATGGCGTTCGACCAGTGGTCGCGGCCCGGCTTGCTCCGGCCTTGCAGCGTCGAGATTTTGGGCGTGCGGCCAAACTCGCCCAAGGCCACCACCATCGTGGTCTCCAACAGGCCGCGGGCTTCCAGGTCTTCGATCAATGCCGCAATCGTACACTCGAACGCCGGCATGCGATTGCGGAAACCACCGAAGATGTCGCTGTGATGGTCCCAGCCGCCGTCGTACAGCGTAATGAACGGCACGCCCGCTTCGACCAATCGCCGGGCAAGCAGCGCCCGTTGGCCGAAGCCGTTGCGGCCGTAAGCCTCGCGAAGCTTGTCCGGCTCCTTTTGTATCTCGAAGGCGCGTTGGGCCTCGGGACTGGTCACCAGGTTGTAGCCCTGGCGATAGTATTCATCGACGGCCGCCACGGGGTCGCCGGCCGCCTTGTCGGCGATGCGCTGCAAGCGGTCGACTTGCGACCGCAGGCCGCGGCGCTTCAAGAAGCGGTCGTCGGCGAGTCCCTCCGGCCGGTTCACATCGCGCACGCGAAAGTTCGGGCTCTCCGGATTATCGGAAACGATGAAGGGGGCGTATTTCGCGCCCAAAAAATTCGGCCCGCCCGAACGAGACATGCTGGGCATCGAAAAATAGGCGGGCAGGCCCCGCGGGGCGCCCAGTTCATAGGCGGCCACCGAGCCGAGGCTGGGATGAAAGCTGACGAAGGCGCCGCAGCCCACGGGAATGCGCGGCGGGGCACCGGTCATCATGTAATGGTTGCCGGCGCCGTGGTTGCCTTGATCGTGCCGCACCGACCGCACCACCGCGAACTTGTCGGCAATCGACGCCAGCCGCGGCAAATGTTCGGAGAACTGCACGCCGGGTAGCTTGGTGTCGATGGCCTCGAACTCGCCGCGGATTTCCAGCGGCGCCTGGGGCTTGGGGTCGAACGTTTCGAAGTGCGAGGGGCCGCCGTCCATCCAGATCAGGATGCAGGCGGTGCGCTTTCGCGGCGCGCCGCTTTCGGCCGCCTGGCTCTGCCAGCGAAGCAGGTCGACCATGCCGCCCAGCCCCATCGCGGCCAGACCGAAGTGCAAGGCGTCGCGGCGAGTCAGGCCCTCACAGTTGCGATGCGAGCTCATTGGTTTTCCTGTTGTTCTTTGGATGAGGGATGAGGGTTTCAGTTCTTAAATAGGAATTCGGGCGTGTTCAATAAGGCCCACAGCAGATCTTCCGTCGCTTGCCGGCGGTTGGCCGCCGACGTGAACCACTCGGCGCCGATTTGCCGCTCTTCGCTCGCTGGCAATCGAGAGTACACCAGCAAGTAAACTTGTTCCACAATCTCATCGACCGATTTGCCGCCGGCCGACAGCCGGGCGGCCCGGCCCTCGTCGCTGGTCACCTTGCGGTGCAGGTTGGGCGCGTTCATCAAGTGCAAGGTTTGCACCATGGTGGTCTCGGTCGTCCGTTCGCAAGGCGGATCTTGATTCGCATCCGGGCGGCCAAAGGCGTCGAGAAACAGCGACTCGACGCGGTGCGACCAGATTTCCGTCGCCCGCGATCCGGCGGGCAAGGCCGCGAACGTTTCAGGCACCTCGGTAATGTCGCTGATGGCATCGAGCAACACTTCGGCGCGCAGTCTCTGCCGATAGTGCCGCGAATAGTTCCGCGTGTCGGCCACATTGCGGTCGCTGGGTGCGGACGAAAGCCCGTAGACATACGACGTCATGATCGTGCGAAGGAGTTGCTTCTGGTCAAAGCCGATGTTGCGGAAGTGGTCGGCCAGCGTCGTGAGCAAGGCTTCGTTCGAGGCGGGATTCGTGACGCGAAGATCGTCGACCGGTTCCACCAGACCGCGGCCCATGAGATCGGCCCACAGGCGGTTGACGGCCACCTTGGCGAAAAAGCGATTGTCGGGCGAGAGCATCCAATCGGCGAGCACTTCGCGCGGGTCTTCACCGGCGGCCGGCGTTGGGGCGGTGCCAAACAAGGGCTTGGGCCCCACGGCTTCGCCGGTCAAGGGATGGGCGACCGAGCCTTTTGCCGCCGCAAAAAACATCTCTTCCCCGCCCGAAATGGGCGTCGAAAGGCCGGTTCCTTTGTGCCCGATGCGAGCGAAATAGGCCGCCAGGCCGTAAAAGTCGTCCTGCCCCCAGGCTTCGAAGGGATGGTGATGGCACTTGGCACATTCCAGCCGGATGCCGAGAAAAAGCTGACTGACGGCGGTGACGATTTCGGGGGGCTCGCGGCGGTCGCGAAACAGCGTCACCGCCCCGTTGCGCCACGTGCTGCCACGGGCGGTCACCAGCTCGCGGACGAACCGATCGTAGGGCAGGTTGCGGCGAAAAGCGTCGCGCAGCCAGGCGTCGAGACTGAAGGTGGCCTTCACGCCGACGCGGTACGCATTGGGCCGCAAGAGATCGGCCCACTTGTTGGCCCAGAAGTCGGCGTACTCTTCGCGCGCCAGCAGTGAGTCGATCAGCGATTCTCGCTTCAAGGGCGACGGACCGGCCAGAAAGGCGCGAGCTTCGTCGGCCGTCGGCAAGCGGCCGATGACGTCAAGATACGCCCGACGCAAAAACGTGCCGTTGCCGGCCGGCGCGCTCGGCGTCACGCCGAGTTCTTTCAGCCTGGCCCACACGAGTTCGTCGATAAAGTTCTTCCTCGGCAGCTCGGCGTAGACTTTTTCGTCGATGGCGTCGGGCAGCGGAATCAGCGTGTTCCAAGTAGCGATGTGGCCCATGTAGCGGGCCATGACGGCGGCCTCGCCCGGCAGCATGCCGGCTTTGACCGCGCCTGCCTTGTCGACGGCCACGATCGCGCTCTCGTTCGACTGGAAGGTGGTCCGCTGCGTAACGTCGCGCGTCGAGCCGTCGGAGTAATGGGCGGTGACGTAAAGCTGCTCGCTCTCTCCGGCGGCCAGCTTGTGCTCGGCCGGCGAAAGCGTGATGCGGACCAGATCCGGATCGCTGGGCAGGCGTCGCGGCATCCCTTGCTCGATCCAGCGTCGCACAAGCAGGTAGTCGCCGCTGCCGGGCTTGAGTCGCTCGCCGCCACCGTGCGGCAACTCGGCGGCCGCTTTCCGCAACAGCAGGCTCTTTTCCGGCGCGGCCGGAAAAACCCGCCGGCCTCGCGCGTCTTTGACGATTCGGGCGTAGTCGAAGTCGGCGTCGAAACCCAACAGCGAAAGTTGAAAGCCGTTTTGCCCGCGCGACTTGCCGTGACAGGCGCCCTGGTTGCAGCCCGCGGCCGTGAGCACCGGCAGCACGTCCAACTCGAAGGCGATTCGTTGTGGGGTGCCAGCGGTTTCGGCCGCCGTAGCGATGGTCGGCATGAACATCGCGGCGAGCTGACAGCAGTGGAGTAAGGTGGAACGGGCCACGGCGGGCGTCAAGCGGGGGGGGCAGGACCTATGTTTTTGGCAGGATCCTTACTTTATCCGATGCCCGGCGGTGGAGCAACATTCGAGGCCCTGGCCCGCTTGCTCCGGCCGGGTGGCGCCCCGATAAGACCCAAACGCCTCAAACGTGAGCTCTTGACCGATATCAGCGAACCTTAGCGCCGCAGCAGAACTTATATTTCTTGCCGCTGTTGCAGGGACATGGCGCGTAACGGTCGATTACAGGCGGCTTTTCGGCGCGCATCGCCATGCTTGGCCGCGGCCGCAACGAGGGGCTGCTTTGCCAAGGTTCGCGGAAATCCCGCCCGTGCAATCGCGGAAACATCTCCTCGTGCCGCGCGATCATAGGCAGGATGACGCAACGCCGAAATTCGTCGAATTTCTCGTCATCCATTTTGAGGCTGGACTGCAACGTGTTCAGCAGCGCCTCCCGCCCGTCTTCCGGCAATTGCGCGAGACTGAAGCAGAGGTTGCTGATCGTGAATGCTTTTTCCAACTGTTCCGGCGAACCGTCGGTCTGATCGAGCAACGGCTGCGCAAAGGCCCCAAGCGCTTCTCCAATGGCGCCCATGTCCGAATCCCTCCATGCAGGTTTAGCAGTTTTGTCCGTGGCATCGCGCCGCGTGGCGTAAGTTTATCTGGCCGATGATTCAAAGTAAACCGTGAGTCGTCGGCGTCAACGGTTGACGCCCGTCGGCGAGCGGGAAATACTGGTTGAAGTAGCCGTTGCCGCGCGCTCGATGCGGCGAAATCCGGTTTGGAGTTTGACGATGGATGTTTCAAATCTGACCTTGCCGCCCGATCTGGCCGATTTTCTGCGCGTCAAAATGTCGACCGGCGAATACGGCAGCGAAGGCGAAGTCGTTCGCGAGGCCCTCACGTTTTTGCGCGAGCGTGACCAGGCCCGCGCCGTAAGACTCAAGGAGCTTCGAGGGGAGATTCAAATTGGCCTGGACCAACTTGAGCGGGGCGATTCCAGACCGTTCGACGCCAACGAGATCAAGGCCGAAGTGCGAAGGCGGCTGGCCTCTGCCGACGGAGTCTGATGCGCCGTATTCGTCAGTCATCGCAGGCGTGGCGCGACATTGTCGATGCAATGCTCTTCATCGCAGAGGACAATCTGTCCGCCGCGGATGCGATGATCGGCATCATCGATCGGAAACTGCAGATGCTCGCCATTCATCCAGAGCTAGGTCAGGAGAGATCCGACCTTGGCGATAACCTTCGATGCACGACGGCCGGCAGTTATGTTTTGGTTTATCGCGCGACAGCGGAAGAAATCGAATTGGTCCGCGTGATTCATTCGGCGCGCGATATCGACGCCCTCTTTTAGGTTTTCGCTCCCTGCGGGCCGCTTTACTTGCGGAGGCTTTTCAGCGCGCTCGCGCTGGCGGCTTTCAATGCGTCGGGGAGCTTTTCGGGGTGCTTGCCGCCGGCCTGGGCCATATCGGCACGGCCGCCGCCGCTGCCACCGACCACCGCCGCCACTTCGCGCACCCACGCGCCTGCGTTCATGCCTTTCGCCTCCAAGTCCTTCGTGACGCCGGCCACCAGCACCACCTTTCCTTCGCCGTGGCTTGCCAACAGCACCGCCGCTGAACCCGCTTTGCGGCGCAACTGGTCGATGAGCTGCCGCAACCCATCCGCACTGGCCTCGGGCACGTCGGCCACAATCAGCTTCGCGCCGCCCACCTCGACCGCCGACAACAACAACTCGTCGGCCGAGGCGCCGCCCACCTTGCCGCCGGAGGCCAACTGCTTCTTCAGATCGCGCACCTCCTTGACTAGCGCCGCCACACGGTCGGGCACGTCGGCCGGCGGCACGCGCAGCACGGCGGCCGCGTCGTGCAGGGCGGCTTCGCTCTTGCGCAGCCGCGAAAGGGCCTCGGGGCCGGTCACGGCGGTGATGCGGCGCGTGCCGGCCGCGACGCTTTCTTCGCCCACAATGCGGAACAGACCGACTTGCCCGGTGTTGTCGAGGTGCGTGCCGCCGCAAAGCTCCTTGCTGAAGTCGCCCATCGAAACCATCCGCACCAGGTCGGGATATTTTTCGCCGAAGAGCATCATCGCCCCGGCCTTGCGGGCCTCGGCGATCGGCAGCGTGGTCCAGGAGACCGGCGCAGCCGCCACGACGTGCGAATTGACCTCATCTTCGATCTTGGCCAGCTCCTCGCGCGACACCGAGTGGGGATTGGCGAAGTCGAACCGCAACCAGTCGCGATCGACCTTCGAGCCTTGCTGCTGGGCGTGCTTGCCCAGATGTTTTTGCAACGCATAGTGCAGGATGTGCGTCGCCGAGTGGGCGCGGCGGATGCCTTGACGCCGCTCGGTATCGACGCATGCCGTCACTTGGGCGCCCTGGCGAATCACACCCGAGCGAAGGTGCCCGCGGTGCAGAATGAAATTGCCTTCCTTCTGCGTATCGATCACTTCGAATCGAAAGCCTTCGCCGGCGATTTCGCCCGTGTCGCCCAGCTGGCCGCCGCTTTCGCCATAAAACGGGGTGCGGTCGAGCACGACAACAATGGGATCCTTGCCGTTCAGCTCCTCGATCTGGTCGCAGAGCTGATCGTGGGCGATCAGGCCGACCACCTTGGCCTTCGCTTCGACCTGCTGGTAGCCGAGAAACTCGCTGCCGTGCAGGGCTTTCTTCAAGGCGTCGAGCGGGCCGGATTTGAACAGTTCTTTGACCTGGCCGCCGCCCGACACCTTTTCGTGGTCTTCCATCTCGGCGCGGAAGCCGGTCCAGTCGAACGTGAAATTGTGCTCGGCGGCCAGCGTCTCGAGCAGCTCCGGCGGAAATCCGTGCGTGGCATACATCTCGAAGGCGTCATGGCCGTCGACCATCACACGCGACGAGGCGCGCATCTCGTTGAAGATGCCATCGACTTTCTGCAGGCCGGCGTCGATGGTGGAAAAGAAGTTGTCCTCTTCGTCGCGAATCACGTTGGCCACGGCGCCGACGGTCTCCGACAGCTCCGGATAAGGCCCGCGCATGATCTCGGCCACCTTGGGCACCAGCTTGAACATAAACGGCCCGTGCAGGCCCATCTGCCGCCCATCGAGCACGGCCCGGCGCAAGAGGCGTTTGACGACGTAGCCTTGCTTCTTGTTGCCGGGATAGACGTTCTCATGGATGGCGAACGTGCAGGCCCGCACGTGGTCGGTGATGCGGCGCAGCCGGCGGCCGTGGTCGCTGGCCGGATCGTACGTCAGGCCGCAGACTTCGGCGGCCGCTTCGACGATCGGCCGCAGGATGTCGATGTGGAAATTGCTGTCGACGCCTTGCAGCACGGCGGCGGTGCGTTCCAGGCCCATGCCCGTGTCGATGTTTTTGCTGGGCAACGGGCGAAGATTGTTGGGCGGGTCGCCGACGCGGTTGAACTGCGTGAACACCAGGTTCCAGATTTCGACGGAACCGCCGTCGGTGTGAAAAAAGATTTCGCTGCACGGCCCGCAGACGCCGTCGGGGCCTTTGCTGGGCGCTCCGGCCGGCCAGAAATTGTCGTCCTCGCCCATCCGCTCGATGCGGTCGGGCGTGAGCTTGATGTCGTTGGTCCAGATTTCGGCAGCTTCGTCGTCGTCGAGATAGACCGAGACGGTGAGGCGGTCGGCCGGCAAGCCGAGCCATTTCTTGCCGGTCAGAAACTCCCAGCCCCAGTTGATCGCCTCGCGCTTGAAATAGTCGCCGAAGCTGAAATTGCCCAGCATCTCGAAAAACGTGTGGTGATAGGCCGTGCGGCCGACGTTGTCGATGTCGCCGGTGCGGAGGCATTTTTGGCAGGTGGTGGCCCGCGTGAAGTCCAGCTTGCACTTGCCGAGGAAGTGGTCTTTGAACTGGTTCATGCCGGCGGGCGTAAACAGCACCGAGGGGTCCCCGCGCGGCACCAGCACGTCGCTCGGCCGCCGCGTGCAGCCTTTCGACTCGAAGAAACTCAGGTATTTTTCGCGGAGCTCGTCCGTTCGCATGATCGTATCTGCCAAGGTCGATTTGAATGAAAGCTGAGTATGGTATCAGAAAAGGCTGGTTTGCACACTTCCCTGTCGCCGGCCGCCATCTTCCGCAGCCTCCGATGATTCTGGGGCGGCGAAGCCTTCGCGGATTACCAGTGCCTCGATCATGGAGTTGCGAAGCGACTCTGTTGGTCCGATGTGGTAAAAATGCTGGTAGGTCCGCACAGTTGTACCGCTCCAAAACTCGTCGATGTGCGAGTTCTTTCGGTACCGGTTTTCCTGCCACATGGAGAGGGCGAAACCACACGGCAGGCGAGAACACGTCTGAGCCAGGGCGACGGCATCAGCATCAGACCAGCGATTGAAATAGTCGGCGTGCCGCCCGATGTACGGCGGGTCAAGATAGACGAAATCACCGGCACGCGCCTCCGCCAACGACTCTCGCCAATCGCAGCATTTTAGCTGCCAGCGGTTGCACTTCAGGACGGACTGCAACCACCGGACCTGATTCACGATCTTCGTAACGTGGGCTTGTCGAAACCGCTCAGTTTTCTTCCCGAACGGGACATTGTAGCGTCCCTTGCCGTTGAACCGCATCACCCCGTTGAAGCACGAACGGTTGAGAAAAAGCAGATCAAGCGGATCGTGGCTCTCGTTAAAATGCTCGCGCACGTCATAGAAGTACTTTTCGCCCTCTTTTCTCAGACACTCGCCCATTTCCTTGAGCGATTCGCGGACAGTCAGGTGCGTGATGCGGCCCGTCTGTATCGCGCGATACAGTTCGATCACATGCCGGTTCGTATCCGACAACCTGGCTTCTGTCGGCCCCAGATTGAGCGCCACAACGCCGCTGCCTAAGAACGGCTCAATCCAACGTCCGCGGCCATCCCATTGGATATTCGTCGCGATGAACGGAACCAGTTTCGTTTTGATCCCCTGGCATTTTATCGGCGGCACGTGGATGGTTTCGACTCGCCTGGGGAATGCTTGGCGCGTCACTTGGCAGCTTCCTTATAGGCAAGGTACGTCTTGAGATTCTTGTAAGGAGGAGTGGAGTCGATCGCCTTGGCCATGTCCTTGGTCAAGTAGAACATCCAATAGTCATTGAAAACCGCTTCTCCGTTAGGCTGCTTGGTGAAGACACCAGTGCCGTTCCTCAGCTCGTCAATGACCGTGGACGAGCCAATGTTTTTCGTATTTCCGCTGCCTGGTCTATCACTCGCGACCTTCCATTTCTCCCGCACAAAAAAATCGAACTCGCAAACGACCGACATGATGTCTGGCAATTGCTCGAGATTGTATCGCTTCTTCTCGTCGATCAGGCAAACTTGGACGAGCTCCTTTAACTCGTCCCGCTTGTCATCATCTTCCGGGCTTCCGAGCAAGGCCGCGAGGGTCTCAAGCGCGTCGGGCGACTGCTGAGCTATGTACAACCCGAGTGCTTTGCGAGCATCGGCGGTGATACTGTAGCCCGCTTTTTCCAGCTCATTTGTGGCCTTAAAGAGATCGGCCCTGGAATAGATGACGCCAAGAATGTAGTGCTTCTCGTACTCGGAATAGGGGAAACTGATGTTCTTGCGAGATGTACGGTTGCGAAAGTATCCGGTGAACGCGCCCAGCGTCATTCCGTTGACCTTATTGGGGCTCAGCCGATAAGTGCTCTTCAGATCGAGCGCGAACTTCTCGTGCCTCTTACGTCCAATGAAAGTCACGTCTGGATAATGGTTCTGGTGAGTGGCCAGGACGATTTTGAAATCGTTTGCTCTGGCGAAATCCAAAATGACCGGGAATATCATCAATTCAACGATCTTCGACACGACTTTCGTGTCCACGCTGATGGTGTAGATGTTCTTGTACACGTCGATGAATCCCTTGACCGTCCAGTCGCCTTTGTCGGTGGCCACAAGGCTGAAAAACTCGCCGAAGCGTTTCTCCAGGGCCTGCTTGAAATCCATTCCCATGAGTGAAAGTGAACAGGAGTCGTTGAGGGCCAAACGGAATTCGCACTACGTCGCCTGTCTCCAATTCAAGGCGGTAAGTGAAGACACGGGCAGGCTAACATCGCCCCAGGTGAAAGTCAACTCGGCGGAGCCGTCACGTCCGGCCGCGGTCCATAATCCGGGATGCGTCCGCCTTGACCAATCCGAGCTGCTGCAGCTTTTCGCGGCACTCGTCGCGCTCGCGGCAGCGCTTCATCTCGGACCATTCGGGCGGCTGCAACGCCAGGAAGTCGTCGAGCGTGGCCCGTCCCCGGCCGGCCCCGCACGTGCTGGAGCATCCCGTCAGCCCGGCTAATCTGACCGCCACGATCTTTCACTCGAAGCGCGGCCGCGTGATCGCCAAGGCGTTCGAGTCGCCCAGCGACGTTGCCCGCGGCCGGGCGAGGGAGATCGCCCATAGTCCCAGTCCTCGGGCGGCACAGACGATGGTCAAGGCGAAGAACAGACCGAAGGCGATGTGCAGCGAGACCAACATGCCGTACACGGCGGCCACGGCCGCGCCAAAGACAACTTGCCGTCCGGGTTGCCGCGGCGTCGTTGCGGGATCGGGGGCCATATAGAAGGTGAAGAGCACGAAAGCAATGCCGGTCATCGGCGCCAACCCTGCGAGAAGGGGCGTGCCGAACACAATCGCCCGCACTACTGCCTGTGTGGCGAACACCGTCAGCCAGGAGATGACCAGAGGTAAGCGGCGAGTGAAGCGGCCGTTGATGTAGCTGCCCAGCGCGAAGATGGCGGCCGGCAATGCCCAATCGAGGGCGCCCGAGAGGTTGGTGCTGAACTGCCATGGCATGACCAACCCCACGTCGTGCGGGAAGAGCAGCAGCGTCGCGGCAATGCCAAAGTTCGACGGATTGAAGAAGTGCCGGCTGCCGTTTCCGACCGGCGCGCGGAAGACGTGCTTCGACGCGATGGAAGCGGCTGCGGCAAAGGCGACCAGCCACAGGCGGTCGTTGAAGTAGAGCAGCATCGCCACCGCCAGCGCGGTGATGTGCGCCGGCAGCAGAAACTCCACCAGCCGGCTGAATGAACCGGCGAACCGCGGCCGCCGGCCCCGCGCCCAGGCGTCGATCGCTTCCAGCAGGATCTGAACAGAGTAGGCCGTCGCCAACGCCACCAGCGGTTGCACGTACGACTGCTCAAAGCCCAGCACCGCGTGACCTAGAATGGTGAGGGCCGTAATCGCCAGCGCGAAGCGCTGCAGCGCGGCCAAATGGTCGGCGGAGTAGTACGGTTTTTCATTCATGTTGCGTTGTCCTCGACCTGGGGCTTGCCGAGAATGACGGTGTGCCAACCGGGCGACAGGCGTAACGTGGCTTCCTGTACTTCGCCGGCCGAATCGCGCCAGCGCAGTTCGACGCGCAGCTTCTGCGGAGCCTCGATGCGGCCCAGCCCGAAATGGACATCCGGCGAGCGCTTGCCTGAATGGCCGTTGCCACCGTCCACCTGCGCCGCCAGCTTGCGACCGTCGGGTAATTGCACGCTGGCCGAGGCGCCGAGGGCGGGTCGCGTCGGGCCGCCCATGGCACTGGGATGACCTTCGTGGACCGCGAATGGGCGGCTCGGTCCGGCGCCCAGCGGCAACCGCAGGCAAAGGCCCAAAAATTGGCCTGCGTTTGGCGCCGTGTTGCGGAAAAAGTACGACGCTCGCCATTGATTCGCCAGCACCAAGTCGAGCAGTCCGTCGCCATCGACGTCGGCGATGGCGATGCCGCGGCTGTTCAGCGGTTGGTCGAATCCGATGTGCGGGCCGACGTCGTAATAGCGACCGTCGGCGGCGCGGACGAAGAAGGGATTTGTGTCGTCGCCCGCCACGTTGTCGCCCGGCTGCATGTGGGGCCAGACGTGCGGATCGCGAATCATGCGATCATTGGCAACGGCCGTCTCCTGATAGTCGGCGAAGCGGTCGGCGGCTCCCTTCAAGAATCCAGTGGCCTGGATGGCTTCCAGCGTGCCGTCGTTGTCGAAATCGGCCAGCTTGGCTTCCCACGACCAGCCGCTGCGGGCGATGCCCCAGGGCTCGCTGACGTCGCGGTACGGTGCGATTCCGGCCCGCATGCGGTCGATTTCGCCCGTGCTAAGAAACAAAAAGTTGCTTTCGTGCAAGCCATAGGCCGAAGTGATGTTGCTGACAAAGAGATCGGGCCAACCGTCGCCGTTGAGGTCGCCGCAGTCGATGCCCATGCCGTTGAAGGTGTCGCAGCCGAGCACCTTCGACATGGGTATGGTCGCCGTTCGCTCGCCTGCCAGCAACTCGAATCGCAGCCGACCCGGTTCCGACCGGTTGTGAAGCAAGCGGTCAGGGCCCCAGTCTTGCACAAAGTAGATTTCCGGCAGCAAGTCGCCGTCGAGATCGACGGCCGCCTGAGCGAACGTCCAGCCACAAGCCACATCGTGCGCCAGTACGTCGTCCGCTTCGCGAAAGAGGGCAGCACCGATCAGGCGCCGGCCGAGCTGAGAAAGCAACAGGCGGTTGCGGCCGCCATTGAACGCTCGGGAGAAGGAGTCGGGCATCTCTTCCTGACCGTCGCCGCGGGCGTCGAGAATACGCGCATGGTCGGCGAAGTAGTTGCCTAAGACGAGGTCGACGTGTCCGTCGCCGTCGAGGTCGGCCTGCGTGCAGGTGCTGGTGTACCATCGCTGGACCGGGTCGACCAGCTCGACAGGATCAAACGCCGTTGCGGAAGGTACGGCAGCGCCATCGCCGCCGTCCGTCCTGCGCAGGAACATGACCGGCGAGCGGCCCCAGTAATACGTCAACACGTCGGCCGATCCGTCCTCGTTGAAATCGCCGATGACGGTGCCCATGGGCGCGGTCGTCGTCACATCATAGGCCAAGGGAGAGGGGTGCAGCGCGAACGGCGAATAGCGCTCGCCTGTGCCGGGAACGGGCGCCACGATCACTTGGTCGATTCGCGGATCGACCAGCAGCAGGTCGTTGGCCAGGCCGTCGCCGTCCAGATCGCCCAGCGCCGCCGCTGCGCCGACAAAAGAGATTTGCCCCGAGAGATGCTCTAGGCTGGGATGCACCTGTCGCACGGTCTTTTGTTCATAGCCCGGCGGTTCCGCGAGCGGCCGTTTTTCGAAGGCAAACCGGCCGGCCAAAGCGGCGGCTTCGGCCTCGCGCAGTTTCGGCGGCTGGCTGAGATAGTAGAGCATGCCGACGATGGCGAGCGCGGCGATGGGGGTAATGAAGCGATGCATGGCAGGGTTCGAGGGTCCTCAGGCCCGGTGTTCGTGCGAATCAGCCGCCGGCGTGCCGCCCCCAGCAACGGTTTTCTCGATCGCATCCAACTGCGATTGCGCTTCGGCCACGAGTTGCGGACCATCCGCGTGGCCGAGCTGCGTAGCCAGGTTGCCACGCACGAGCAAGCTTTGCGCATATTCATATTTCGCTTTTTGCCGCTGGGCGACCGAGCAGCTTTTTTCCGCAACACGCAGCGCCTTGCGCGGCCGCCCGCGCGCGGCCAGCGCGAGAGCCAGCTCGCGCAGGGCAAGTGGATACGCGGCGGGGAAGATTCGCGTCAGCCGCACCGCCCATTTTGCCGCGCGTAAGGCGCGCCGACGCAGCACACTCGCCTGTCGCGCGTCAGTCGGCGCGACAGCCTCGGCGCGACGCCGCAAGGCGAAGGCCAGCATGGGCACGACGAGAATCGTATGGGAATTCACGCATAAGCTTTTCCGCACCATATCGGCCGCCCGCTCGAAGGCCTCGAGCGATTCTTGCGTGCGGTTATGGAACGAGTGCCATAAGCCTTCCGCCATGATGCCGTGAACGGTCGACATCACGTCGTCCGGGCGAGAGGGAAAGCAACTCCTCAGATCCTCAAACGGAAGGTTCTCCTGCGTGGCCCGTGCCCAGAGCCAACTGGAACACATTGGGCGCGAGTCGCCGATGCGGGCACTCGACTCAAACACCCAGCGCGCCTCCGCGACCGCCTGCCCGAGGTCGCCCAGACCGAAATAGCAGCAACCTCGGTGGAAACGGGCGATGTGCAACTCCCAGTAGTCGCCGGCCCGCTCGAAGGCGGCGACGGCCTTCGCCAAGTGTTCGATCCCCTGCTCGTATCGCGATGAGGCGTAATCGCCGACGCCGAAGTAGTTGTAGGTCTTCCCGCGTACCAAAAGGTCGTTGAATTGCTCGGCCGCTGCCAACCCCCGTGCGCCATAGCGGGCCGAGCGGCTCTGCCAACCGAGCATGGCCGTGAAAACGGCGTGCGTGCCATAACAAGACGCCATCTGGGGCGTCGGCGGCACTCGCTCGACGCGGTTCATCGTTGCCAAATGGCTCCACAAAAGCTTCGTCGTGCTTTGAAAGATGTAGGCGTGCGTCAAACCATCAAGCACTTTTATGGTTAGGTCAAAGTCACGATTCGTTTGTTGACGGTGCAGGCGCCCCGGAAGGCACGTGTGTACCGCTTGGATCGCCCCTTCTCTCAGCAAGGCGAGGAGCAATGTCGGCAACGTTTTCGGGACCCAGTTCCCCAAGCGGCGCAGCGACGACTCGCCGAAACGAACGCTGTCGTCGATCTTGCCGCCCTTCCAAGCCAGCTCACTTTGGAGGCCCTCGATGCGCGCCCGTTGGTGGTCGTCTTGTGCCCAGGCCGTTCCCGCCTCGAACTTCGCCGCGGCGTCTGCGTATCGACCCAAAAGCATCAGTGAATCGCCGTAACCCTCGGCGATGCGGAACCGCGTGGCCGCGGCGCTCGATTCGGCGTTTCGCTCGGCGATCGCATACTTTTGGGCAGCGACTTCGGGTGCAAACTGACGCCGCGCTTGTTCGGCCGCCAGCAAACCATAGGCCAGCGCCTGCCGCTGGGCGCCCGCGGCGTCGAAGTGATAGGCGAGATCATAAATGCGGGCGAAGCTCTTTTCAGTTCTGGCCTCGTCGCCTCGCTCAATCGACGCCGCTAGCTCGCTTGGCGCCTCGCCGGCCTCAATCACGCGGGCCAGCGAGAGGTGAAGTCCTCGCCGCTTGTCCGACTCCAATTGGCCGAGCACGGTCTCGCGAATCCGGTCGTGATAGGTGTCGACCAGCGGTTCGTCGGGACTGCCGATCAGACGAAGCAGCCGCTCCGTGCGCATGTGAGTGATCGTGGCCAATGCAGGCACATCGTAGCCCGCCGTCTTCGACACCTCGGCCAACGGCAAGGCCTGGCCCGATATCGACACCACGTCGAGCAGCGTCTCCGCTCCAGCCGGCAGCCGCGACAGCTTTTGACGCACCGCCTCGTGCATCGGCACCGGACGGAACGAGTCGCTTTCGGGATCGAAACAGCTCACCAACTCGATCAAGAGGAACGGGTTGCCGCCGGTTTCCGCGTGAATCTCCGCAGCCCGACGTCGAATCACGTCGTTGTCGCGCCCCAGCAGCGAAACCACCAATTCCCGACACTCGTCGTCCGACAGCGGCGAGACGCTCACGTCGCGATGGTCGATCGTGGCGCCGTGCTTCTTCTGCACGCTCTCCCATTCCAGCCGGAAGGGGCTTTGCTCCCATTCGTCGCTGCGAAAGCTGCCTAGAAACAGCACCGCTGGCGCCTCGGGCGGCCGCAAGACGGCAAACAGCGCCTCGGCGCTGCCCGCGTCGCCCCATTGCAGGTCGTCGGCGAACATCACGATCGGCCGACGACTGCTGAGCTTGGCCAGCAACTGTCGCAGCGCGGCGAAGGCCCGCGTGCGGACTTGCTGCTCGTCCAGCTCAACGGTCCGCGGCCGCGGCGCCTGCGCCACCACCTCCACCCGCTCCAGTACGGGAAAGAGCTGCGCCAGCAGTCCGACATCGTCGGGCAACATCAAGGCGGCTTCGGTCTTGTCGAGCGACCTGAGATGCCCGCACAAAGCGTCGATCAAGCTGTCGAGCGCCTTGAAGGGCACCGACTCGCGATCGTAACAGCGGCCGGAGAGAACCGTGGGCCGCGCCGCGCCACTGCGCAGGCCTTCCAAAAAGTGTTCCGCCAACGAAGTCTTCCCTTCGCCGGAGCGGCCGCGGATAAAGACCGTCAGCGGCTGATGTTTGGCGGCGACGGACTGGTGTGCCTCGGCCAGCGCGTGCAGTTGGGCCGAGCGGCCCACCAAGTTCGATCGCGAGGAATGGGTCACGGTCGTCACCGAGGTTTGCAAGGAAATCGCCTTGGCGATCTCTCTGGCGTCGGGCCGCGCCATGGGGTCGCGGGCCAAAAGCCGCATGGCGAGCTGCGCCAGGTCTTCCGGAAAACCGGCGTTGGCCGGCAACGGTGGCGCATCGAAGCGTTGTTTGTCCTGCAACAGCTTAAGTACCGGTCCCTCAAACGGCGGCCGGCCGGCCAACGCCTCGTAGAGCATCACGCCCACCGCGTACCAATCGGCCGCCGCCGTCACGCTTTCGCCCGCCGCCTGCTCCGGCGGCATATAGCGAGGAGTTCCTTCAATGCGGCCGGCGGTCGTCATGCCCCCATTGGCCTTCGATTCCATCACGAGACCGAAATCGAGCGCCACCACGCGGCCGTCGTGCGTGACCATCACATTCGACGGCTTGAGGTCGCGATGGATGATATGCTGGCCGTGCAGCGCCATGACCGCCGCCACAAGCTGCGCCAGTGCCGCTCGCAAGCGGTCAACATCGAGCTCCGCCACTCCCTGCGCCGTCGGTCTGTAGGAAGCGCCCTCCGTGGCGTTCCGCTGCGCCGCCAAGGCGTTTTCGCCAACGCCGTGCGGGTGGGCTGTCGAAGCGGAGGTGCCGGCAGGCGAAACGCCACGGAGGGCGTTCCCTACAGGCCTCGGCCGCACATAGCTGAGAAAATCCGTCCCCTCGATCAAATCCATCGTAAAGAACCAATGGCAGCCGTCGGCTTCCAGCGTGCCCAGGCCGATCAGGTTCGGATGGTTGACGTCGGCCAGCGCGCGAAACTCGCGCTTGAAGCGGTGCAGCCGCGAGCCATCCACGGCCGGGAGCGTCTTCAGCGCCACGCGGTCACCCCGACGCACGTGAAGGGCCTCATACACCGTGCCCATGCCCCCGCGGCCCAGTTCGCGGAGCAGCTCATACTCGCCCAGCCGCCTGGCCGCCAAGTCGGGCGCCGCTTGGGGCGCGTCCCAGGTAGTGGCCAGTCCTGCGGCGAGCGACCTTGTGCCGCCCGAAAGCGAGCCGGCGTCCAAGAATGCTTGACGGATGACGTCGGCGAATTCCGGCAGTCGGACGAGATATTCATCGGCCCGCGGCGACTGGCCCGCGGCGCGACGGCGCCGAATGTCCAAATCGAGCAGGTTGCGCAGCAAGGTCGGTTGCGCGCCGTCGGGCACGCGCCGCAAGTAGGTTTCGATCGGCCGTTGCGAGGGCGCCGCCTCTTCTTCGGCGAAGGCGCGGCAGAGTGCATTGACATCGTCGAACGACGCCGTCGCTGCCAACACGTCGAATTGCCTGGCCGCCGAGTCCACATGGCACCTGCGATTGCGACTACCTTCTTCCGCCCCCCAGATTACGGATTGCCGCATAGCTTTGCAAGGTCCGGCTCGTTGAAAACCCGGGCACGCGGCACATTGCTTACTCACCGCCATGTGGCGGACAACAGATATTCCTGCGTCGAATCTCTCGGCCAGAAAGATGCCAGGCACGACCCGTCCTGTCGCGTTTCGTCGCCCCAAGGACGCGCCGTACGGCCCCAGCGCGAAACGAGCTGCGTTCCGATTTCTCGCCCTGCGCTTGTACGGCTTTGTCCGGAAGAGTCTCCCGCTGATTGCCTAAACCGTGGTACAATGCCAAAAAGGGTCCAGCCGCTTGAGGTAGCAAAACCATGTCGCTTTTGGTCCGACCGTTGCCGGGCACCGCCCGCGACCCACTTTATCCCGACTCCGATGGGCTACCGATGGGCGAAACCGATTTTCATTTTATCGCGATCAAATACCTTTACGGGGCGCTGTCGTACTGGTTCCGGTCGCGCGACGACGTGTACGTGGCGGCGAACATGCTTCTTTACTACGAAGAGAGGAGTCCCGCCAAGAATCGCGGTCCAGACGTGATGGTCAGCAAGGGCGTCCGCGGCAAGCACCGTCGCCGTTCCTTTCGAACCTGGGAAGAGGGTGTCGTTCCCGCGGCGATCATCGAAATCACCTCGATCGGCACACAGCGCGAGGACGAAATCGTCAAGCCGCACGTCTATGCCGGCATCGGCGTGAAAGAGTATTTCATGTTCGATCCTGAGGGTCAGTATCTGCGGCCTCGCCTCAGAGGTTTTCAGCTCGTTGACGAAGAGTACGAGCCGATGACGGCCGACGCCGCGGGCAACCTTTACAGCTCGGAATTGGGCATGCGGCTCGTTGCCGACGACGAGTTGCTCCGCCTTGTCGATCCGGCAACCGGCAAGCCGCTGCCGACCGAGGAGGAGTACGCGGAACAACTCGAGCAGGCTGCGGAACAACTCGAGCAGGCTGCGGAACAACTCGAACAGACCAAGGAACAACTCGAACAGACCAAGGAACAACTCGAACAGGCCAACGAACAGGCCCAAGCCGAACGCCAACGCGCGTCCGAATTGGAGGCCGAGCTAGCGCGGCTACGCGCGTCGCGACCGGCCCCTTAAGACATCCCAGCGCCCAACGGACCTCCGGCACATCGCGCGGTTCGGGCAAGGCGTCCGCATCCAGGCCCTCCGCATGCCGCAGGAAGAACCGCCAGCGGTCCAGCGGCGACCGCCATACCTTGCGATCGAGACCTATCGCTGTTGAAGCTCAGCGACAACCAGATTGAAGACCTCAGCGTGATCGGCAACTTCAAGCGGCTGAGCATGCTCTTTTTGGAGCGGAACAAGATTCACGATCTGGGGCCGTTGGTGGCCTCGGCCAAGGCCGATGCCGAAGGCGAAAAGCGGTTCGCTCCCTACTTGCGGCTTTATCTGGCAGACAATCCGCTGACCGACGCGGCCAAGAACGAGCAGCTTGCGGCCCTGAAGAGCTTTGGCGTGCGAGTGCCGTAGATCCCCACCCTTTTGGCCAACTGTCGGATTCCGACAGTTGTTCGCTGCCGGAGGGGCAACAACCTCCGCTCGTGCAAGCGCCGACCGCAACGGCGGGGTGGGCGCGGCGCCCACCTGAAAAGCGGCGGCCGATGCGACGATCGCTCGTCGTCGGGAACGACCGCCAGAATTCTTACGAATTCTGCCACGGCCCGCGTTTCAGCTTCCCAATTGCGAAAACAGGTCGTCTTTGGCCGCTACCGCCGCCTGCGACTGAGCCGTCGCCTGGTAGTAGTCGGCCAGCGGCGTGCCCGTGTCGGCCGCCGGCTGAGCGGGATTGTTCGCGTACTCCGGCAGGTTGGTGATCGCCTGCTCGATGGTCCGGTCACTCGCGCCGCCCTCCATCTGGGCCGCGTACTGGGCCTTTTCGGCGTCGGTGGGCGCGCGGAACAGATATTCCTGGAACCAGCCCGTCACGTCGTTGCCAAACCCCTCCGGGCTGTCGAAGAAGCCCAACGCAATGTCGTATCGAATGGTGCCCGCATCGACGCCAGCCGCCGTTTGCTGCTGGTAGTAGTTCATCCAGAACGACTCGCCGTTGGGGTCGGGAGTACGGTTGAGAATGCGCTGATAAAGCGCGGTGAGCCACGATTGCGGCGTGCCGCCGGCCGAATTGTAAAATTCCGGGCTGTCGGCGAAACCGGCTTTGATCTGCCTTCTTTACTACGAAGAGAGGAGTCCCGCCAAGAATCGCGGTCCAGACGTGATGGTCAGCAAGGGCGTCCGCGGCAAGCACCGTCGCCGTTCCTTTCGAACCTGGGAAGAGGGTGTCGTTCCCG